>ERZ1026903.11-NODE-11-length-171374-cov-24.051471_pt1 | contig 171374 bp, 128 predicted proteins | sample MGYA00380180_ERZ1026903 | MGnify/ENA primary metagenome ERZ1026903 (study PRJEB33269, sample SAMEA4719816) | human gut metagenome | biome: human-associated habitat; feature: organic feature; material: feces | place: Cameroon | collected 2013-10 ... | reverse complement strand
CGGCAAGTAAAGTTTTTGTAGTATGGTAAAGGTCTCGCTACCACTAAACGCAAGCTCTAAACGCAAGCACAAAACGCAAGCACTAATGGGGAGCGACGCGTCCCGCGTCGGGCATTAAAGAAAAGGCTCATACACTACTAAACAAAGACTCACAGACAGCACTAATTACATGCCTGTCAGTGAGCCTTTCCTTAATACCCGACGCGGGACGCGTCGCCCCCATTAGAGCGCAATGCCCTGGCACAACAGTCCTTTACGTGGCTTCAAATTTGCTTTTTAATCTGTAAATCTGATAGGAAACGTAAGCACTAATGGGGGCGACGCGTCCCGCGTCGGGCATTAAAGAAAAGGCTCATACACTACTAAACAAAGACTCACAGACAGCACTAATTACATGCCTGTCAGTGAGCCTTTCCTTAATACCCGACGCGAGACGCGTCGCCCCATTAGAGCGCAATGCCCTGGCACAACAGTCCTTTACATGGCTTCAAATTTGGTTTTTAACCTGTAAATCTGATAGGAATCGCCCCCATTAGAGCTTGCGTATTTTCCTGACTTTGTCAATGCACCACCCCAAGGTATCCATTTTAATGGCATCACTCAGCGTTTTTCAATACGCGCCATTCAATGGCACAAAAAGTGATGAAGTCAGGAGCGTAATTATTGGGCGATTTCTTCAACTACAAATTTTTCGGGGTGTTTACCTTCAAACTGGCGATAATATTCCATGATGATGCGCATATCCGCATCAATGTTTCCAGATGGGTTGAGTGTTTTTGTGCACACAATGCGCTTGTTGGGATAATCGATAGCGTAAAGCAAAATAGGAAGTTGTGCCTTTAATGCGATAAAGTAAAAACCTCTTTTCCACTGCTTGGCTAAAGACCTTGTACCCTCGGGGGTAATGGCAAGTGAAAAATGAGAAGATTCTTTTGCTTTCTGGGCCAACTGGTCCGTCATGCTTGTATGTTTGCTTCTCTCGACAGGAATACCTCCTATGTGCTTAAGTAATTGGCCAAATGGCCAAAAGAACCATTCCTTTTTCATCAGGAAATTCGAGGTCAATCCGATAGAAGTGTAGTATAGTTCTCCGATGATAAAATCCCAATTGCTTGTATGTGGTGCCACGCAAATAATGCATTTGTCTGGCGTCTGTTCAGTGACTTCGATGCGCCAGCCTAACCATCTGTGCAGGATTGTTTTGCAAATGGATTTGAGCATTTCTCTTATGTAAAATTGGTATTAGTTGTCTCAAACGAGATGTGCAAGTGTTACAACACCTGCTTTGATACAGATGTTAAACACTTGCACATCGGTAATCATTTGACTAACGCTACTATGTTTTGACTTTATGCCTTTATGATGCGGGCATTAATGTCGTTAACCTTATCGGTAAACTCTTGTTTGAGCTTACGATAGAATTCGCGTTCAGATCCTTTTTCAGTATGGCTGATGCGTGCAACATATTCACCATGAAGGGCAATAACCTCTTTCATAAGTTCGTCAAGCACAGTTCGGTCTGCTTGTTGGCACATACTTAAAGCCACACAATCGGCAAAGAGGTCGCCAGTGATCATTTTGATACTCTTTTTGAGTTGTTTGCGGTTTGCCATAATCGTTTTTTTATTTGGTTAATATGGGGAGTACGGTCTCCTTTTTATTATTTCGAAATGATATCACGTCCCTTCAGAATGGCCTGCTCGTTCATAGGTAGCAGATTGTGGTGACGCTCAGGCAGTGTCTTGCGTAAGGCTTTCATTACACTCTCGATGGATACGATTGGGTGAACTTTGAGAAAACCTCCTAAGATGAACATGTTAAAGCACTTCATCATAGACATTTCGGCAGCAGATTCCATTGCAGGAATGTGCCATGAGGTGATGTCTGTGCGTGAAGGCTTTTCTATGATTCCAAAACTATCGTATATAAGTGTACCACCTTTTTTTACCTTGGGTTGGAACTTGTCGAGTGAGGGTTGGTTGAGCAGAATGGCCGTATCGTATGTGCTGAGTATGGGCGATGATATGGGTTCGTCGCTGATGATGACCGTTACGTTTGCTGTGCCACCACGTTGCTCAGGTCCGTATGCAGGCATCCATGTTACTTCTTTGCCCTCCATAAGTGCCGCATAAGCTAAAATTTTGCCCATTGAAAGCACTCCTTGGCCACCAAATCCAGATATAATAATTTCTTGTTTCATGTGTCTTGTTTATTTATCTTTCAGGTCGCCAATGTGGTAAAAGTCGAACATGTGGTCTTCCATCCATTCATTGGCTTTGACGGGTGACATCTTCCAACCAGAAGAACAGGTAGATACAATTTCGATTAAATTAGAACCTTTGCCTTGCATTGAGTTTTCAAATGCATGGCGAATAGCTTTCTTTGCTTTGCGTATGGCGGCAACGCTATGTACACTTTGACGTGTAACATATGCTGTGCCTTCAAGGTTTGCAGCGAGGTCTGTAATGTTGAGTGGATAGCCATGCAATTTAGGGTCACGGCCGTACGGGCAAGTAACAGTCTTCATGCCCAATAGGGTGGTGGGAGCCATTTGGCCACCAGTCATGCCATAGATGGCATTGTTGATGAATATCATGGTGATGTTCTCGCCACGATTGAGGGCATGAATTGTTTCGGCAGTTCCGATACATGCTAAATCGCCATCTCCTTGATATGTAAACACCAAACGGTCTGGCCAAAGTCGCTTACATGCTGTGGCAAGTGCTGGCGCGCGTCCGTGTGCAGCTTCCTGCCAATCAATGTCAATGTAACGGTAGGCAAAAACGGCACAACCAACGGGGCTGATACCTATTGTCTTTTCTTCCAGGTCCATTTCTGCAATGACTTCTGCCACAAGTTTGTGAACAACGCCATGCGAACACCCAGGACAGTAGTGCATGTCCGTGTCGTTCAGGAGTTCTGGCTTTTTATACACCAAATTCTCTGGTTTGATAATATCTTCTCTTGTCATGAGTTTCTGGCTGAAAAATTATTCTTCTTTATTCCGGGCATTCTTAATACAACTTCAACCATTTTGATGATGACAGCAAATAAACCGACACTATACCACAGCATGGTACGTGTGTTGTCAACCAAGATACCAATCATGGCAACCAAAGCCACAATGATGAAAATGCTATTGAGAATGTTTCTCAGAAATAGATTATGCGTCATGCGCCTTTTTTGTTGCGCCTGTCTTGACTGACGCAACTGTTCCAATATGTCATGCCCGTTTCCAGGTGTGTTGTTATTGATCATATTAAAGCGTTGTTAAAGGTGCGTATGGCACTTGTTATTGTAACTTTCGCAAGGCTTCTATAATTTCGTCTGGGTCGGGTACAATGCCTCCCAAGCGTCCATAATGTTCAACGGGCGTTCTGCCTTCAACTGCGCATCGCACGTCAAATATCATTTGTCCTGCATTGATTTCAACGACCAAAATACCTTTGACCTTCTTGCTGAGTTCCCTGATTTGCTTTTCGGGGAAAGGCCATAGGGTTATAGGGCGGAACAATCCCACTTTAAGTCCTTGCTTGCGGGCGCTTTCCATTGCCTTTTGTGAGATGCGTGCTGCCGAACCGAAAGCTACAATAGCATAGTCCGCGTCTTCAATGTTTTGACATTCGTATCGAACCTCCTTGTCTCTTATTTCTTGATATTTGTGTTGCAAATGCAAGTTTTTAGCTTCCATTTTTGACGGCTCAAGTTCAAGAGATGTGATAACTTGGGGGCCACGTGTTTTCAGTCCATGTCCGTTAGCGGCCCAAGGACACTCTTTGGCAATTTCTGCCTCAGTACGGCGAGGCTTGAACGGGGGAAGCACAACTTTCTCCATCATCTGACCGATAACGCCATCAGAAAGGATCATTGCAGGGTTGCGGTAGCGGAAGGCGAGTTCAAAAGCCAAGTCGACAAAGTCTGCCATTTCCTGTACAGATGCAGGTGCCAATACAATTACGTTGTAATCGCCATTGCCACCGCCTCTTGTTGCTTGGTTGTAGTCGCTTTGTGATGGTTGAATGGTGCCAAGACCAGGGCCACCGCGCTGCACATTAACAATCAGTCCTGGTACTTCGGCGCCAGCCATATAGCTGATACCCTCTTGCATCAGTGCTACGCCAGGTGATGATGAAGATGTCATGACGCGTTTGCCGCTTCCGCCACCGCCATATAGCATGTTGATTGATGCTACTTCGCTTTCAGCCTGCAACACCACCATGCCGGTAGTTTCCCAAGGCTTTAACTCTGCCAATGTTTCAAGCACCTCGCTTTGAGGTGTAATAGGGTATCCAAAATATCCATCACACCCACAGCGTATGGCTGCGCGTGCTATGGCTTCATTCCCCTTAAGTAGGAGTACTTCGTTTTCTTCTTTCATAGAAGTATGTTTCAAGGGCAGACTGCACACATATATAGTTTTGCGTGAGTCTTTTCTTATACCTGATTCTACTCTTTTGTTCGATAAACACTAATGCAACCGTCGGGGCATACAATGGCGCACGAAGCGCAGCCAATGCAAGTGTCTGCTATTTCCTCGCAATAGGCATAGCCTTTATGGTTGACTTCTTTTTTTGACAATTCGAGCGTATGGGTGGGACATGCTACAATGCATAGTCCGCATCCCTTGCATCTTTTGGTGTCGATGACAAGAGCTCCTTTCATTTTGCTCATATTTATATGTATCAAATTCCTGCCCGACTTCAGGGGCAAGAGTGTATGTGTTATTGGTTGTACATGTCCTTGTTGTAGAAATCCATGATTTCTGTCAGCATCAATCTGCATTGGCGTGCGGGGCCTTCCGGTTCAATCTCTTCAGATTTTAGAAAACACGAAATAGCATTGCCCCAGTCAGACTGCTTCATGAATACTTTACCTTGCAAGTAGTAGAGTTCTGCCGAATGCTCTGTTTTTTGTTGCTCTTGGCAGATAAGTCGCATGGCTTCATCTGTTTGACCATGGTCTAATGCGTCATAAATGTCTTGAAAATGGTTCATTTCGGCTGTATTCATAGGCATGTCTTAAAGCAAAGTTACTGCTTATTATTGGATAACAATATATCTCAAGTGCTTTTTTAGAGAAACTTAACTCGCTGTTTGTCGTCAGTCAGCGCCTTTCAGTAAGTACACCTTCAGTCTGCAGATATGTGCTATTTGGTGGCATTAAGCGTGTCAGAAATGCCTTGCTCCCTATGACAGATATGTACTTCTATGCCGAATTTTTGGTGTATATGCTCGGCCAGGTGTTGGGCAGAGTATACACTGCGATGTCGCCCACCTGTACAGCCGAATGAGAACATCAAATTTGTAAATCCACGTTCCATGTAGCGTGTCACGTGTGCATCAGCCAACTTGTATACAGAATCAAGGAATGTGAGAATTTCGCCGTCGTCCTCCAAGAATTTGATTACGGGAGCATCAAGGCCGGTGAGAGGCTTGTATTGTTCGTAGCGTCCGGGGTTGTGTGTGCTTCGGCAGTCAAATACATATCCGCCTCCGTTGCCGGAGGTATCTTCGGGAATACCTTTCTTGTAGCTGAAACTGAATACGCGTACAACTAATGGCCCTTGCCCGTCATACTTTGACTTTGTTGCCTGACCAAGTGCTTCGGGCTTTTGGTTGAATTGTGGCAGTTCTACCATGCGGTGCAAAGTGTCATTCAGGCAGGGGTAGGGGGTTGCGGCACCTTCAAGTAGCAAACGACGCAAATTCTGTATAGCCAGAGGTATGCTGTCAAGAAAATACTTTTTGCGTTCGAAGTAGCCCCGCAAACCATAGGCTCCGAGCACTTGTAGTATGCGGAATAACACGAATTGTTGTAAACGCAGGCGGAACGCGTTGGAGTTGAGTTGTGGCACAATTTGTTGCAATTCGTCTAAGTAAGCATCAATCAGTTGCTCACGCAGTGTTTGCGGATAACGTGCAGACGCTTGCCACAGGAATGATGCAATGTCGTATTGCAAGGGGCCTTGCATTCCGCCTTGGAAGTCTATAAAATATGGCGAACCATAGCACAGCATGACGTTGCGGGCTTGAAAGTCGCGATACAAAAAGTAATGATCATCTTGCTCATTACCGGCCAGGTCCTTTGCGAACTGTTGCATGTCGCGTTCCAACTCTATTTCGTTGAAAGGCAAGTCCGTCGTCTTCAAAAAACTGTATTTGAAGTAATTTAAGTCGAACATGGCGGCTTGATGGTCAAAACGTATCGGAGGCAGACACTGCTCGTAGTCAATGCCTTTTCCGCCCTCTACCTGTATATGTGCAAGCATACGCAAGGTCTTTTCAAGCAGTGCAACTTCTTCTTGGCCATAATTATATCCGTTTTTACGAGCATTCGCGAGTGCATCGTAAAGGGATTTGTGTCCAAGGTCTTGCTGTATGTAGCACGTTTCGTCATCGCTCACAGCGTAAATGTGCGGCATAGGCATTCCTGCTTCAGAAAAGTGCCGGGCAAGATATACAAAACAGTGGTTTTCGTGTGTTGAGGGGCCTATTACGCCGATTACGCTTTCGTTGTTGTTTGCATAAATGCGCACGTATTGTCTGTTACTGCCTGCTTTAGGCAGGGTTTCCACCTTAAGAGGCGCTTGCCCTTTCCAGTGCTTGTATAGTGAGAGTAATTCTTTCATAATACTGTTATTCCTTTCTGTTCCAAATGCTCATGACCTTTTTGCGGATGGCAATGATGTTAATAATAGAAACTAATACAAAAATGCCTCCACCAGTCAAAAGTGCGGGCAGCATGCTGCCTCTTTTTATTGTTGGGAAAATAAGGCCGATAACGTGCATATAGTAGTCGCGAACGACTATTAATAATATAAACGCCAATATGAGTGTTGCTGCATTCATGCCGAGAGTCAGTAATTGATAGGGCCGGCTCACACGGTTGGGGCTATAGCCTATGAGTAGCAGGTTCTCAAGCTTCTGTGTATTTTTTTGTACAAGCAGATATATGCTGAGCATAAGAATGTAGAATGAAAGTATGCTGACCAATAAACCGACAAGCATCACCATGCTTACCACAACCTTCAAGAAGTAAGTAGTCTTGCCTGCGTCCAGTTTGTTGTCTTCAACGTCATAGCCCTTTTGTTGCATATATTGCGCTATGCGCGAGTCTGCAGGATTGTTAACTTCCAATATGATGCGTGATGGATCCTCCGTTTTACCAGGTTCGTAGGTGGCATTGCTCCAATCCATAAACGATTGGGGAACGAGTATTGTGTTCAATCTGCTTGAGAAGCCCAGCACCTTACCTTTGAATTGGGCGTGTTGGCCGTTGGCATTGATAAAGATGCGCATATCAATCATACCGACAAGTCCATCACTTACTTTTGGCAGATTGCGACTTTGTGCAAAACCAAAGTTGTATAATGCAATATACGTACGAGGTAAGATGACAGGCACTTCTTCATCGCCGGGCTTATATTGCCAGTCGGCTGCTGAGGCATCAACAAAACTGTCGGGTACGGCTTCAAAGAACATTTCCGTGTTCAGAGGCTCTGCACCATTAACAGCCATTGCTGCTGACACCTTATATTGTGAGGACGTAAAAGCACCTGCTTTTTTACAGAAGGGCTGTTTGCGCACATCGTCAATGTCGAATGTTGAGAAAGCGTTACTGCGGCCTGACAGTGTGCCAACGGTCGTGATGTGTTTGGAAACAACCAAAAAGTTGTTATTGATAAAATTGTCTTCTTCGGTAAATACCGGTATGATGTCCTTATAAAACTGAATGCCCAGCATGACTACCCACATGCCAAAAAGGTTGGCAAAGAAAAAGCCTGCAAGTTGTGACAGGCTGATGTGCTGTCTGAGCAATTTCCAAATCAACTTGTTCATAGCAAAGCGTCTGTTTGCGAATTATAGTTTGAATGTTTGATCATAGTCAAGTTCCATGTGCTTGCCTATGCTCGTTACGATAACTCCAGCTCCTTGTCGTTTTGCTTCAGACATCATGATGTCAGCCATAATGGCAGAATTGGTGTCGTCGAGGTGGCTGATTGGTTCATCGGCCAGCAAAAAGTCGAAGGGTTGTACCAAAGCGCGTATCATGGCCACGCGTTGCTGTTGTCCAAAACTCATACGTCCAACTTTGGCATCAAGTTTGTCGGCGATGCCCAAACGCTCAAACCAACTCTCAATCTCTGCTTGAGTCTTGAAATTTGTGAGTTTGTTCTTGATCTCGACATTTTCAAGAGCTGTCAGTTCAGGGAATAAACGCAGTTCTTGAAACAAGTGACTGATGTTACGTTGCCGTATATCCACCCAATTGCTTACAGTGAGTGTTTTGACGTCAGTATCGTCAAAACGTACAAGGCCGGTATAGTCATGCCGGTATCCTAATACGTAGCTACACAGAGTAGATTTGCCTGTGCCCGACATGGCTTCGACCAAATAGAGCTTACCTTTTTCAAACTTCACATTTTGCTTCCATATCTCGCTCTTAAGGTCTGAACGTTGGGCAAAGACATGAGGCAGAACGTTTGATAATGTAATTGATTGCATGATAGTATGCTGGTTTTATTCGATGCTGATTGTTGCTTTACGGCCGCTCATAGCTTGATAGGTGATATGTTGTGCACCTAACGTAAATTTGCGGATTAGGTCGTGTAAGCCGCCTTGTTCAAAACAGGGCTGCTTGAGCAGACCATTCACATCAAGACTGATGTAAACTAAAGTGCCGTTTGCCGAGTTGCTTTTGTCAAAGCCAAAAGGTTTCTTAGCTTCACCAATCATTTGGGGCGATGCAAAATATAGTGCATTGTTGCAGTCTTGCAGGCCAAAGTTAAGTTGCTGTTTGTCGCTGCTCAGATAGAAAGCATGATCTGACAACTGCTTCAATAGTACATTCTTCTGTTTGTGTGCACTTTGCAGCCAATAGTTCGCATCGTCAAAGAGGTGGGAAGTGTGCGTTTCAGCTTTCATGCAAAATGATGGTGTCCAGTCCTTGCCAAAGGCATCAATTGCAATGCTAAACAATCCGTCTGTGCTACCTATCATCTGATCAGCGTCAAATGTTTGGTTGAGGCCCATGAGTAGCCCGCGCAGCGTGGCGTCCGTTTTGAGCAGTTGTAGTAATGGCTTGCCTTGTGCACGCGTGGCCATGAACAATAAGTGCCCGGCTGTAGTTGCGGTTGGTGGGGTGGTTATACAGCCTTTTGATTGTTCAAAGGCGTTGATTGCATTGATAATATCGTCGTTGTCGCTGGTAATTTCGCAGTTAATGTCAGACATTGTTAACTGTCCCTGCTTACTGCGTTTAACATTTGCTGCGGCAAACACGTGTATTGCGGCAGGGTCGCAGTCGGGGGGCACACCAAGGCGGAACAGCATGTTATATGGTGCAGGCACCGCGTCGAGTTGAGTGTATATTTGTATGCTGCCATCAATAGCCTTGAGTTTGTTAAAAGCATCGGTGCTTGTAAAGTTATCGCCCGAGTTAATCATGGCCGTAATCGTCTGGCGCAATAAGTCACGTTCTTTCGCAACGCCGGGGCCAATACATAACATGTTGCTGTTATCCCAACTCACGAGCCATCCGCTGTTTATCCAAGCCCAGTTTCTGCCATCAGATTTGTCAATATTGCCGGTGTTAAGCTTTGCCTTTTGTGCAAGCGCACGGGCAAACTCATCTTCATCGTCAATCTTTGCTGTGATGCAGAAGTATTCGTTAGGTGTGATGAAAGCGTATACAGGCTTGCTCATATCTATACCTGACGTGGTGCCGGCCATCATTTCGCCCAAGCATGCCGGGAGCGTTTGGCCGCCCGCCTGGTCTTTTATTTTTGCGGGGTTGATGCGTATAACAGCTTTACTTTGTGCTGGTATGAAATCCTCATATCCTTTGGGCCAAAGCCACCATGTGAGCAAGGCTGCAATGGCTGCAACCACTATTGTAGTTGCAATGATATATTTCTTCGATTTAGCCTTTTGCATAACATTCTATAGAGTTAGGCCTTTGTGCGTTTTGCCAAATACATGAGATGCACTGCAACAAGTGCTGCAGTCTCAGTTCTTAATCTGCTTTCGCCAAGGCTAATTGGTTGAAAACCATTGCGAATAGCCTTGTCAACTTCACTAATGCTGAAATCGCCTTCTGGGCCGATAAGAACCAAGGACTCCCCGTCTGAATTAAGAAGCTCGCCTAAGAAATTACGTCCTGAAAGGTGAATGCCGTCCTGGTTGTCGCCTGTCTCCTCGGGGGTGTAGCAATGTGCTATGAACTTCTGTCCGTCAAAAGGTTTGTTTATGAAATCCTCAAATGATGTAAGGGGTTCTATCTCTGGTTTGAAAGCTTTGTGACTTTGTTTCATGGCCGAAACGACTATTTTTTCCAGTCGTTCGGTTTTTACCACGCGTCGTTCAGAATTGGCACAGTTGAGAAGTGATATTTTATCAACACCAATTTCGGTGGCTTTTTCAGCAAGCCACTCCATGCGGTCCATATTTTTAGTCGGTGCAACAGCCAAGTTAATGCTGCCTTGCCATAGTTTGTGGTCGTCCCATTCGTGGTCAATGGCAAAAGTGCAGTGTTTTGCCGAGGCCACTGTAATATGTGCGTCGTAGAAATGGCCAATGCCATCAGTCAGGGTCAGTGCGTCCCCCTCTCTCATTCTGAGCACGCGTACAGCATGTCCTGCTTCGTCGGCTGGAAGTTCGTTAGATCCTTCAGCTATTTGTGGCGCATAGAAAATGTGTGTCTCTTTCATGATTTGTCTTGTTTGGCTTCTACTCGTTGTTATTTGCCATATCCCGCTTGTTAAGCTCGTCACGTAACACGCTGGCCAGTTCAAAGTTATCATCTTCGACTGCCGATTTGAGCGCTTCCTTAAGCAAGTTGTTGCTCATGGCAGCAAGGGGCAAGGCCATGCTTTGCTTGTCTGGATTGTTCATTCTTGATTGTCGCTCAAAAGTGTCGCGTTGCACCCACAGTGCAGAGTGTGTTTCTATTGCTGACACAACGGCTTCGGCCACGGGCACGGTGATAGACACCACTTCATTAACAAGCTCAAAGTCAAGCAAGGCTTGTGTTTCACCATTGGCTGGCTGCATCAGTCGTACACCTATCATGGTCATACCCACGCGCCCAGCCAATTTATTCATCAGCTTTGAGCAAGTAAAGTCTTTATGCTTTAATGCATTTGCAATCATATCGTACCCATTGTGCGGAATGAGAATTGGAAGGAAACGTTTGCCCTTCTTTTCACGCAGCACCAAAATGAAAGCGTCTTGCAGTTCTCGACCACGTGTCATGCCTTCAATCATTAGTTCAATATAATTATCGTACATACGCTGGTTGTCAGTTAGTTACGTTGTTTGCATAAAATGTATGACAGCTTGTCTGCATACTCCTTATGACAATACAAAGTCTATGCAGGTATTGGCATATTCCACTCTGCAATTAGCTATGTATTGCTGTTATTGGTAAGCAAAGTTACTGCAAACCCAACTTTCAACAAAGCAAAACGTGTTATTTCTTGGACATTTGCGCCTTAGGTTGTTTATGGAGTCACTCTGTGAAATTATTGTGTATTTCGTCAGAGCATAGAATATTTGCGGCAGAATGCAAATGATTGAATATTTGCCATCAAACTTTCGGATAAGCGCAATGCTATTTGTACATTTGCAGAATGAAACAAATCTTTTTGCTTTTAGTCATAGCTGTCGGCCTAATGACGTCATGTCTGGGTAAATTAGAGGAAAATGCTAAGGTGACGGACATTGTGAGTGTTGGGCAGCGTTTGCCTGATTTTACGGTGACTACAAGTGACAGCTCTTTGGTGAGTAGTGGTAATTTGCGTGGGCATGCGTCCGTAATAGTGTTTTTCAGCACCCAATGCAAAGATTGCCAGCGGGCTTTGTACGCGTTACAGGGCGTTTATAATAAGTATAAATCGCGTGTCACTTTTGTGTGCATAAGCAGAGCGCAATCTGGTAATGATGTTGCTGCTTATTGGCAGGCGCAAGGTTTGGACATGCCATATTCGGCACAGACGGACCGCAGCGTCTATGCGTTGTTTGCCACAGCAGGCATACCGCGTGTCTATGTGTCAGATAATAACGGGATTGTTTGTGCCATCTATGTCGAAAAGGTTAATAGTGATACATTGTGTAGAACGATAGATGGTTTGATAGCAAATGACAGTATATAATTATTGCTGTCCGGTGGTAAAACGTCGAAATGCAGCTTTTCCCGTCTTAAACCCTTTATAAATAGGACTTCATGCTCTTTATTTCAAAAAGTAAGCCCCTTGAGTTAGCTGCACATGGCTGCAGAAGCTATTTTTGACATAAAAGCATACATGAAATACGTTAGCAATCACGTTGTCCATGACAGACTTTAATGCTTTTACCCTGTAAGGTTGGGTGTTCAAAATTGGCATCAAAAATGAGATCGTTTTAGGGAATTCTATTCGTTGTCATGGTTGTTCGGTGAAAAGTAAACATGCGATCGGACTCAAACATCAAACGCAAGCACTAATGGGGGCGACGCGTCTCGCGTCGGGAAAAGATTCAGCTATTATTTAGTATAGCTTGTATCTTTCCTTTTAATTATCCCGACGCGAGACGCGTCGCCCCCATTAGTGCTTGCGTTTTTTTCGCAGCGCGTTTCAGCAACTTATAATGCAACAAAAACGGTCTCGCTTTTGATGCCAATTTTGAACACCCTGCCTGTAAGGGCAAAAGCATTATTACAATGTGCTTTAGACTTTTACTGGACAGTAATATTTTGAGTTAGTCCGCAGTAATGGTTCAAACTTCGAGTTTGGCTAAGAACTCGGTCTCGTTAATGATGGGTATACCCAGCTTTTCTGCTTTTTCACGCTTAGATGGGCCCATACCCTCACCGGCAAGAATAAAAGAAGTCTTCTTTGATATGCTTGTAGCGTTTTTGCCACCATTGTCTTCAATAATCTTCTTATACTCCTCGCGCGAGTGCTGTTCAAATGTGCCACTTATAACGATAGTCATGCCAGCGAGTAGGGTAGATGCCATTTCCTTTTCCTCAATACACATTTGTACGCCAGCCTCGCTCAATCGTTTAATCAGGGTGATGTTGCGTTCTTCGCGCAAAAATGTACGAACGCTTGATGCTATCACCTCACCCACACCGTCGCATGCAAGCAGGTCGTCGATACTTGCCTTAAACAGAGCTTCCATTGATTTGAAGTGGCGTGCAATACCTTTGGCCACGACCTTGCCCACAAAACGAATGCCGAGGGCAAACAAAACTCGCTCAAACGGCACCTTCTTGCTCTCTTCAATACCTTCGATTATTTTATTAGCCGAACGGGCTTTCGTGCCATCTTCGCCCCAAAGGTCTTGCACTTTAAGTTGGTACAAGTCGGCCACATCGTGAATGAGTCCTCGTTCGAAATAGGCGTCCACCGTTTCTGGGCCGAGTGATTCTATGTTCATGGCATCGCGGCTGATAAAATGCTCAATGCGTCCCTTGAGCTGTGGCGGACACGCTGTGTCATTCGGACAATAGGTTGCTGCCTCGCCTGGGTAGCGCACTAATGGTGAGCCACATTCGGGGCAGTGTGTAATGAATGACACCTTTGGGCCAAGCGCTTCACCGGTTTGTTGGCGTGCCTCGGTGTTGACACCCACAATTTGTGGAATAATTTCGCCAGCTTTTTCAAGATAAACGTGATCGCCAATGTGCAGGTCAAGTTGCTTGATAATATCCTCGTTGTGCAATGAGGCGCGTTTGACAATGGTGCCGGCCAGTAACACGGGGTCCATGTTGGCAACAGGGGTTATGGCGCCCGTGCGGCCTACTTGGTAAGTCACTTCGCGCAGTGTGGTGCAGGCACGTTCTGCCTTAAATTTGTAAGCTATAGCCCATCGTGGGCTTTTGGCTGTAAAGCCTAAGCGTTGTTGTTGCTGCAGTGAGTTTACTTTCAGTACAATGCCGTCAGTGGCCACAGGCAATTCGCGGCGGTGTACGTCCCAATAGTCAATGTATTCAAATATCTCGTCAACAGAGTGTGCCAGTTTTACGTGGTCTGACACCTTAAAGCCCCATTGGCGTGCTTTGGCCAGCCGGCCAAAGTGTGTAGGCTCTTGTATGCTGTCGCCCATCACATAGTAAAGGTAAGCATCGAGGTGGCGGTGTGCCACAACTGCCGAACTTTTACTTTTGAGCGTGCCTGAGGCAGCATTGCGCGGATTGGCAAACAGTTGTTCTTCGCGTGCCTCGCGTTCGGCATTAAGCTTTTCAAAACTTTGCCACGGCATCAGCACTTCGCCACGAATTTCAAAGTTTGCGGGGCAGCCGCAGTCTTCAGGCAACTGCAGGGGTATGGTTCGGATCGTTTTGACGTTGGCCGTTACATCGTCGCCGCGCACACCATCACCACGTGTCACAGCGCGCACCAGTTTATAGTTCTCATAAATGAGAGAAATGCTCAGTCCGTCGAATTTTTGCTCGCAGCAAATTTCAAAAGGTTCACCTTGCAGCCCCTCCCTTATGCGGTTGTAGAAGTCCTCAACGTCTGTTCGTGAGTAGGTGTTGCCGAGCGACAACATGGGCGTCGTGTGTTCTACCTGTACAAAGTCCTGACTCAGGTCACTGCCAACTCTCACAGAGGGTGAGTTTGCATCAGCCATTTCCGGGTGCTTGCGTTCAAGGTCCATGAGCTCGTGCATGAGCATGTCAAACTCCTGGTCGGTAATGGTTGGAGCGTTGAGTATGTAATAATTATAGTTGTGTTGGTGCAACTCTTTGCGGAGTTGCAATATACGTGCTTTCTCGTCCATGTTGTTAGCTTGTTGTGAGCGTGTTCCTAATTTGAAATACAAAAATACAGACTTTCGCCAATAAATTTGTAATTTTGCGATGTAATTTTGAACCCATACACTACCATCTATGCGTATTGATATCATAACCGTTTTGCCCGAAATGCTTGACGGCTTTGTAAACACCTCTATATTGGCTCGTGCCCAAAAGAAGGGACTCGTTGAAATACATGTACATAATTTGCGTGACTACACTACAGACAAGCATCGCCGGGTAGATGATTATCCCTTTGGCGGCTTTGCCGGTATGGTGATGCAGTGTCAGCCTATCGATGCCTGCATCAGCCAGTTAAAGTCGGAGCGCGATTATGATGAAATAATTTTCACATCGCCCGATGGCGAACAGTTCGACCAGCCAATGGCCAACGAACTGTCGCTGAAAAAGAATATTATAATTCTGTGTGGTCATTACAAAGGTATAGACTACAGAATACGTGAACACCTTATTACTAAGGAGATAAGTGTAGGCGACTATGTGCTGACTGGGGGTGAACTGCCAGCGGCCATCATCAGCGATGCACTCGTGCGTCTGGTGCCGGGTGTGCTTTCCGACGAACAAAGTGCCTTGAGCGATTCTTTTCAAGACAATTTGTTAGCTGCGCCAGTATACACACGTCCTGCTGATTATAAAGGGTGGAAAGTGCCCGATATTCTGCTTTCGGGGCATGATGCAAAAATCAAGGAATGGGAGCTGCAACAAAGCATGGAACGTACCAAACGCCTACGTCCCGACTTGTTGAAGTAATTTGAGTTGCCTAAAACGCGCTGCAAAAAACGCTACCTCTAATGGGGGCGATGCGTTCCGCGACGGGAAAAATGCAATGTTCATACACTGAGTAAAGGCTCGCAGACAGCATTATTTAATTTATACGCTTGTCTGTGAGCCTTTGCCTTAATTTTCGCGGGACGAGGCTGCTGAAAAATAGCCCGACGCGGGACGCGTCGCCCCCATTAGTGCTTGCGCTCTTTCATTCAAACCAATACTGCATACGAGAGGCAAGCAAGGTTTTAAGGTCGGTAATGGCCTTCTGTACTTCAGCCTTCTGATGTTCTATCTGCTCTATGCGATGAGCAAAGAGTTGTTGGAGAGGGAGGGGAGGGGGAGGAATGGGGAAATTAGAAATTGCCTTACGGTCTCCTCTCGGCATTTTTGTTCCTTTGGTTGTTGCAATGTAATTCGTCCAAGTGAAGGTCACAATCCGCTTGCACACCTATTCCAGTTTGAAATCCCTCTTGATTTGTTGCAGAATATCGTCGAGAACGTATGTGTTGAACATGCGGCCAAACAGTTTAACCACCATGTCGGGCCTGGTGGCAAGCGTGATTTGAAAGTTGCGAAGGAACAGTTCCTTCTGCATTAGTTTGTACATGGCCAAGGCTATGTAAGGATATATGTCGCAACTCTCTTGTATGATGGGTTGTTTTGCCAGTTTAATCCACAACTCGCTCGTCAAATTAAAGTTCTTGATTTCATTCAGTTGCTCAACAATGGCCGTGTACTCCTTCATGTCATTATGTGGCGCATCTAATGCCTTGTCAAGCAGCTCAACAGCCTTTTTGTCATTTTGAAATTCATGGTAATAGGCTGCCAATTGAGTAAGCAGGCTGCACTGCGAACTGCCGAGCATGCCAAGCGACAAAGCAAGCACTTCTGCCATATTGTCGTTGCCCAGCATGATGTGGGTGTAAACAAGGTCGGTCGTGATGCGCAGGTGGTCTGGACTTTCGGGCGGGCAGAGTCTGAGGGCATCTTGCAGTGATTGCAGAGCCTCCTTTTCGCGATGTTGCGCATAAAGTTGTTCACCTGCATACATGCGCAAACTATAATCATTGGGGCACAAATGGGCGTATTTAATACATAGTTTCAGCCCCTCTTCGGTGTTTTGTGTAGCAAAGGTGGCGAACACTTTCAAACTCATGGCACGTTGGTTGGTGTCATCGATGGCGAGTGCGTAGTCGCAGCTCTGTATGCACTCTTGATACAGCCCGCACTTTTGCTGAATGTCAGCCAGTTGGGTCCATGATATGGCGTCGTAAGGGTTGATGTCTACCTGTCGGTTGGCAGCCTCTATGCTCTTGTCGTAATTTTGTGACTGAAAGTAGGCTTCGGCTATAAGTTCGTCAGCGCGACTGCGAAATTGGTAGTTCTTGGGTATTTGTTCAAGATACTTTAGTGCGCGCTTCTGAAATCCGTAGTCCAGGTATATTTCGCCCAGGTCAAGGTACCAATCATAGTCGTTGTCGTTCATGACCGCTGGCAGATTGTGCTGCGTCCGTACTTCGGCCTTGTCTAATCTGCTGCAAGCCACGTCCCATTCAATGTAAAATAGTTGCACATCGCGGTTCGCTTGATTGGCAATGCCTTTAATGATGCCCATGGCCTCATTCCATTTGCCATCCCCCTTTAGCTGGTATGCCTTTACCACGAGCACCTCCTCATTGTCAGGGTGCAACTTTTCGGCGAAACGCATAAGGCGTTCCGCATCATATTTACGGTTACTCTTCTCGTAGTATTCCTCAATGTCCATGAGGGTGGAGGCGTCCATGTAGAAGTCTTCACCTGTTTCAATCTTTTGCTCGTATTCTGCAATTGCTTCTTTCAGATATTTATCCATATATGGTGTCCCCATGTTTATTGAACAATAAAGGGCTACGCTGTTGCGTGCAACGAACTGCATTGCATTTAAGCGTAGCCCAATATTGTGATGTCCAAAGTTATTTTGTAAAATCAGCGGGTGTAGTGTACTGTATAAAAACGATAGTGAACACCCACAACTGATAAATCGTTCGATTTACTTCTGCTTGGCCCAAGTATCCTTCAAACTCACCGTGCGGTTGAATATAAGGTGGTCGGGCGTAGAGTTCTTGTCAGCGGTAAAGTATCCTGTGCGTTGGAACTGCAGGTAGCGGTTGCCAGTTGGGTTTTCGGCAGCGAACTTTTCAACATAGCAGTTGCTGAGCACTTTCAGCGAGTCTGGATTGAGCAACTCTCTAAAGTCTCTTTCGTCAGCTGAGGGATTTTCGACATTGAAGAGTCGGTCGTACAAACGCACTTCGGCGGGCAAGCTATGTGCCACGCTCACCCAGTGAAGTGTACCTTTAACCTTGCGGTTTGCTCCTTCAAGGCCGCTGCGGCTTGAGGGGTCGTATTCGGCATACACCTCTTCGATTGTGCCGTCGGCAGCCTTTTTGCAGCCAGTACACTTTACAATGTAGGCATTTTTCAAGCGAACCTCCTTGCCAGGCACCATTCTGAAGAATTTCTTGGGGGCATCTTCCATAAAGTCAGCACGTTCCATCCACAATTCGCGGCTGAAGGTGATGGTATGCGTGCCGTCTTCTTCGCGTTCGGGATTGTTGACGGCCTCCATTTCTTCGGTCTGTCCCTCAGGATAGTTGGTTATAATCAGCTTGACGGGGTCCAGCACGGCACTTACGCGCAGCGCTCTCGCGTTCAAATCCTCGCGGGCTGCAGCCTCGAGCATGGCGTAGTCGTTGAGTGCGTCAAACTTGGTATAGCCAATCATGTCGATGAACTTTCTTACAGCTTCGGGCGAGTAGCCACGGCGACGCAAGCCGCATACGGTCGGCATGCGCGGGTCGTCCCAACCATCAACGAGATGCTCCTGCACCAAAGCCAAAAGTTTGCGCTTTGACATGACGGTGTAGGTCAGGTTCAGACGGTTGAATTCGTACTGGCGTGGACGGTTGTCGTCAAGGTCCTTACCCTCCTTAAGCTCGTCAATAAAGTGGTCGTAGAGCGGACGGTGGGGGACAAACTCCAATGTGCAGATAGAGTGTGTTACGCCCTCAAAGTAGTCGCTTTGGCCGTGTGCAAAGTCGTACATGGGGTAAACCTTCCATTTGTTGCCAGTGCGGTGGTGCTCTTTGTTGATGATGCGGTAAATAATCGGGTCGCGAAAGTGCATGTTGGAATTTGCCATGTCAATTTTGGCACGTAAAACCATGGCACCTTCGGGAATTTCGCCTGAGTTCATCTTTTCAAACAACCGGAGGCTCTCCTCTATGGGGCGGTTGCGGTAGGGGCTCTCCACACCTGGTTGTGTGGGGGTGCCCTTTTGGGCTGCTATCTGCTCGCTGGTTTGTTCGTCAACGTAAGCCTTGCCCTCCTTGATGAGACGGACGGCAAAATCCCATAGCTTTTGAAAGTAGTCGGAGGCATGATAGATGTTGCCCCATTTGAAACCCAACCATTCAATGTCCTGCTTGATGGCTTCGACGTATTCAGTGTCCTCCTTTTGGGGGTTCGTATCGTCAAAACGCAGGTTGCACACACCTCCAAACTTTTGTGCTACGCCAAAGTCCATGCAAATGGCTTTGGCATGGCCAATGTGCAGGTAGCCATTGGGTTCGGGTGGAAAACGTGTTTGCAGGCGGCCCCCGTTCTTGCCTTCTTGCAGGTCGTTGGCCACAATTTGCTCAATAAAGTTCAAGCTCTTTTTCTCAGTGCTTTCGCTATCTTTAATTTCTGTCATAATCGGGTAGTGTAATTATTGTAGAGTGCGGCCATGTGTGGTTAGTTGGCCATTTCAGAGATAAACTTGATGCGTACCAAGCGAATTTCCTCCTCGCTGTAGTCGTCGCCAAGCTCGTCAAGAGCGGCATCAAGGTCGTCTGTTTCGCTTTCTTTGAAGTATTGATAGATGTCGTCTACCAAATCCTCGTCAAGCATTTCATTGATAAAGTAGTCAATATTTATTTTGGTGCCAGAGTATACAATGGCTTCAATTTCGTCGAGCAGCTCGTCAAATTCAATGCCATTGGCCACGGCTATGTCGTCTAATGCCACTTTGCGGTCGATGCTGTGAATGATGCTAACCTTCAACTTCGACTTGTTGGCCACGGTTCGAATGCGTAAATCCTCGGGCCTTTCAATGTCGTTGTCTTCGCAGTGCTTTTTGATGAGTTTGCAAAATTCGGTGCCGTATCTTTTGGCCTTGCCGGCTCCCACACCAGGAATGTTCTGCAACTCCTCAAGGGTTTGAGGGTAGAAGGTGGCCATAGCCTCGAGTGAGTTGTCTTGGAATATGACGTAAGGTGGAATGTCTTGCTCTTTCGACATCTTCTTGCGCAGATTCTTGAGCATGGTAAACAGGGCCGGGTCAACGGAAAATGCCGATTCTTCGTGCAATTCTGCTTCGGCTTCCTCTTCAAAGTCGCGGTCTTCGATAATCTCGAAAGACTGTGGCTTCGCCATGAATTTGCGTCCTTTTTCGGTGATTTTCAGCACGCCATAGTTGTTGACGTCCTTGTCAAGATAGCCAGATATGAGTGCTTGTTTGATAACAGCATTCCAAATGCGTTCATCAACTTCCTCACCGCAACCGAACTCCTCGAGTTCGTCGTGATGGTAATCGCTAATTTCTTCGGTGCGATTGCCGAGTAATATATCCTTAATGTAATCATCACAGAAGTTCTCTTTCGTTGCAGAGATAACTTCCAGCACTTTCAACAATTCTTTTTTAGCTTCCACTTTGTTTTTAGGGTGTAAACAGTTGTCGCAGTTGCCACAGTTGTCCTTGTCATAGGTCTCGCCAAAGTAGTGTAGTAATAGTTTTCGGCGGCATAACGAACTTTCAGCGTAGGCTGCGGTTTCCTTTAGGAGTTGTTTGCCAATGTCTTGTTCTGCCAAAGGCTTGCCCTCCATAAATTTCTCTAATTTTTTTAGGTCTTTTCGCGAGTAAAAAGCAATACATTTGCCTTCGCCGCCATCACGGCCGGCACGTCCGGTTTCTTGATAGTATCCCTCCAGGCTCTTCGGTATGTCGTAGTGTATGACAAACCTTACGTCGGGCTTGTCTATACCCATGCCAAAGGCGATGGTGGCCACTATGACGTTGATGCGTTCCATCAAAAAGTCGTCTTGCGTTTTTGAACGTGTGGCCGGATCCAATCCTGCATGGTAGGCTTCAGCTTTAATGTCGTTCATTCGCAACACCTCGGCCAACTCCTCTACTTTTTTGCGGCTCAGACAATATATAATGCCGCTGCGTGTGCCGCCTTGCTTGATAAACTTGATTATATTGCGGTCAATATCCTTGGTTTTAGGGCGGATTTCGTAGTAGAGGTTCGGACGGTTGAACGAACTCTTGTAGGTAATGGCATCGGTTATGCCCAAACTCTTTTTGATGTCGGTAGCCACCTTTTCGGTGGCAGTGGCAGTGAGTGCAATCACGGGTGCATTACCAATGTTGTTGATGATGGGGCGTATCTTGCGGTATTCGGGACGGAAGTCGTGACCCCATTCCGAGATGCAATGAGCCTCGTCAACGGCATAGAATGATATCTTGATCGTTTTCAGAAACTCGACATAGGTTTCCTTCGTCAAGCTTTCGGGTGCTACGTAAAGCAGTTTTGTAACCCCACTTGTGATGTCATTCTTTACCTGCTCTATTTGGTTGCGGTTAAGCGATGAATTGATATAGTGGGCTATGCCGTCCTCCTGGCTCATGTGTCGGATGGCGTCGACTTGGTTCTTCATCAAGGCAATAAGCGGAGATATGACTATGGCTGTGCCGTCCATGAGCAGTGACGGCAGCTGATAGCATAATGACTTGCCTCCACCTGTAGGCATAAGTACAAATACATTATGGCCTTCAAGCAGAGATTTAACAATATCCTCTTGATTGCTTTTGAATGTGTCAAAGCCGAAGTACTCCTTAAGAGCTTTTTTCAGATTATATTCTTCCTTCATCGCTTTCGTGGTTGCATAGAGGTTAGAAACGTGGGCGGCACGCAAGTGCTATGTGCATTGGGGCGCGCTCTGTATCGTTTTACTTTAGCAAAGGTATAACAATTTTCTTGAAAACAATGTATACATTACTGCAATTTTCGTTGCCGGTATTTACTATCTGCACGAAGATTTTATTTTTGCCGTATTTATATGTTGTTGTGGGACAGGTGCCTGTTCCTTTTGACTTGTGGCATTATTGTATGCAAGCGTTTGCCAAAAAGGTGTGGCCATGTGGGTGTGGTGGCGGTGTGAGAATGCAACCATGTGTGGTGTAGTATATGCGTGCAAAAATGTTCGGAATTATGTCCCACACGGCTTTTCGTGATTTTGTCTGCACTCTGCACTTTTGCTTGTATAGTATTGAATATCAGTGTGTTACGGCGTGTAGACAAATCTGCACTTTGTGTGCACTATTGTCTGCACACTGCCCGCGTCATGATTGTTGTATGCACTGTTTGCACCATGTAGGTTGCCAGGCGTTTTTTGCCTGTCTGTGCAGATGTTTTTAATGGTTGTGTCACACGGGACGTACGGCATAGGGGGAGCGTGTTTCCTGTCGGAGTGACAGGTTTTTCGCTCCCCCTATGCTGGTTGCACGCTATGCCGCCACGGTAAAGCGTGATAAGCATCATCAAAAAGTGCAGGCAGTGTGTAGGTAGAAAACGGGGTTGTCTACACGCATGATAGCTAATGATTATCAGTATGTTAGGTGCTATTAGTGCAGAGTGTAGACAAAATGAAAAATATTGTTTTACCGGATAGTTCCCTTTGCCTGAATGGCAAACAAGTTGAGATAATAACAAAGATGATATTTGAACTTTGTTATATAGAAGCTCACGGATAGCACCGATTGCACGGATTTTTTTGCTCGTGCAACGTGCTATAACACCACGGAGATGACGGATTTGACGGATTTTGTGAGCATTGCATGCCCACTTCGCTATTAGCTCGTTGCTGCGGATAGGTACCTTATTACATAATCTGTGCTAACGTATTTCGCCACGGGTACGTTACGGGCCAATAGCGAAGTGAGCATGCAATGCTCACAAAATTCGTCAAATCCGTCATCTCCGTGGTGTTATAGCACGTTGTGTGAGCGAAAAAAATCCGTGCAATCGGTGTGATCCGTGAGTTATAATATCAGAATGGTTTTACCGAATAGTTCCCTTTGCCAGAATGGCAAACAAATTGAGATAATAACAAAGATGATATTTGAACTTTGTTATATAGAAGCAATTAATTACAAGAGAGTTTTACGGTGACATTAGCTCGCTATGCTTGTAGATGTGCAAATGTGCAAATATAGCTGACGCCGTAGCGTTACTATTTGCAACGCTACGGCGTCAGCCCATTCGCATATTAACACATTAACATATTAGCACATTGTTCAATGCTCAGACCTTTTCGATCAACACCACAGCATAAGCCGAAATGCCCTCTTCGCGACCTGTGAAGCCAAGTCTTTCGGTGGTAGTGGCTTTAATGCTGATATCGTTTGTGCTGATGTGCATGATTGGTGACAAGCATTCTTTCATGGCCTGCACGTGTGGGTTGATTTTGGGGCGTTCTGCACATATTGTAGCATCGATGTTGCCCACTTGCCACCCCTCGGCCTTGAGTATGTTGATAGTCTGTGCCAGTAGCACTTTGCTGTCGGCACCCTTGTATGCAGGGTCGGTGTCGGGAAAGTGATAACCTATGTCGCGCAGGTTGGCAGCGCCAAGCATCGCATCGCAGATGGCGTGTATCAGCACATCGGCATCGCTGTGTCCGAGCAGACCGAGGTCGTGCTCAATTTTTATGCCGCCTAACCACAGGGCGCGGCCGGGTACGAGTTTGTGTACATCGTATCCCATTCCAACTCGTATTTTCATCGGCGTTTTCCAAATAAATCGCGTATGCCGTCCATGTCGAATGCCAGTGACACACGCAGGGTTTGATCGAGTGGGTTAGAGGCAGAGGTGGCAATCACATAACCGGCATCAATAGACATTACGCTCATACGGAAACCGGCACCTACTGTGGCGTACTTGCGGTTGCCCTGCCATTTGCTCTCATTATGATAGCCGGCGCGCAGCGTGAACTTGTCGTTGTAGGTGTATTCGGCACCGACGCTCCATTGTATCTCTTCCATTTCGCCCTTGAAGCCTCTTTCCGAATCGCCGAATGATGAGAATATGCCTCCGATGGAAGACTTGTTATAGTATTCGCTGTTAAGGCGCTCCTCGTAGTCCTCATTACTTTCGTCGGCACGCTGCAATGGCATGGAGGGTACGAGCAGCTTGTTGATGTCGGCAGAGAAACCGATGCGGTTGTACTCGTTGAGCGGTATCATGTAGCTGAGACCAAGGCGCAGGTTGGTAGGTATGAAGTACGAACGGTCGTCACCATAGGATATTTTGCTACCAATGTTGTTGATGTTCAAACCCCAGGCTAACTGGCACTCACGTTGTCCCATCATTAGGTAGGTGTTGTAGTAGAGTGCAATGTCGGCTGCAAAGGCAGAACCGCCAGTGGAGTTGTCGTCGTAGTGGCCGTTGATGTCTGAATAAATGTAGCGCAGTGCAACCGCGGCCGAGAACTTCTCGCTAAGCATACGTGAGTAGGCCGCATCAACACTCAGTTCATACGGCTTGACGCTCATGCTTTCATCGCCTGATACCGTGAACTCGCCCAACGTAAAGTAGCGCAGCGATGCACTGAGCGCTTGATAATCGCCCAAACGCACGTAGCCGGCGGCATTGAGCAAGGCAATGCCACTGGTCAGTTTGCGCAGCCATGGGGTGTAGTTTATTGCAAATCCTGCACGTGAGATGTTGAAGGGGTACTTTGCAGGGTTCCAGTATTGTGAGTTGACGTCGGGGTCGGTTGCCGCACCCACATCACCCATACCGCCGGATCGGGCATCGGGGGCAATAGAGAGTGATGTGACGGCTGTGCGTACAGGGTTGAACTGGTCGCGTATTTCGTCGTCGGCTCGTAATGTCTGTGGCAATATGCTTGCTATTAGCAAGGCACTGCCTGCAAGCAGGTGGGCGTGCATTTTATTGCTTGGTTTGTGTGAGGTATGTCGCATGTTATAGTTGTGTTGTTTGCTTGTTTGTATGTAGGCCATTTATCGGATAATAAGTTTTTGGGTGTTTGTGTCCTTTCCTGATACTTTGCTGCGGTAAAGGTAAACACCTGCAGGCAGCTTGTTGCCGGCATAATCGTTGAGTTGCCATGGTATAGACACGTTGGTTGTGCCGGCAGCGGCTTCGGTTGATTGGTGCCATACGCGGTAGCCGGCTATGCTGTACACCTCGGTTTGTACCGTGTGGCTCACGCTTGGGTCGAGGTCGTTAAACGTGGTGACGAAGGTAGTTGACCTTTCGGGTGTATTGCTTGTGGCATAAACGCCGAACGCTGACAGGCCGTTTTCGATTACGTTAAATGTGAGTTGCGCAAGGGTGCTGTTGTCATTTACGTCCCACACTCGATAGTAGACGGTGTGTTTGCCTGGTGTGAGTGCCGTGAGTGGATAGGTGAGTGTGCCGCTCATGTAGGAACCTTGCTCGAAGGTGAAGTAGTCGTTGACGTTGAGGCTGTTTTTGCTTTCGTTGTCAAACCACAGTGTCATGTCGTGTCCCATGCTGCCTGTCATCATGGATATGCCGCTCGAGTCGGTAACAGTGGCATAGAGTGTGGCTTCGGTGCCAATGCGCCCTCCGTCGGGGAAGTCGGGATTGTCGATATATATGAACACTTTGGGCGCGATGCTGTCGGTACCTTCGTTGGTAGCACTCTTGCTGATGTTGAATTTGCTGAATTGTCCGCACAGTTCCTGTTGCTTGTCGGCACTGACTGCATAGAGCGACAAAAGCGGTGTGGCGGTGCTGAGGGGGGCACTGCGCGGTATGCTTGTCTTGATGGTGAACTGCCCGTTGTTGACAGGTACGCTGCCTTCGAACAGTATTTGGGTGTAGTCGGTGTAGGTGAGCGGTTTGACGGTGCTGCTGTTGCCCTGGCCCTTGCAAATGATGGTTTGTATCGGGGCAAAAAGCGTGGCATAGAGTGTGCCGGTAAAGGCTGTGTCGGTTTGCTCCAGATTTGTTGCGGTGCCAATGTGGCCAGTGAAACTTACCACGTTGCCAGCCTCGAGTTGGGCTATATTGCTTGCGGTGGCCGATTGGTTGTTGATGCTGTCTATCTTGACACCGGCATCGGCATACTTGAGTTCGGCTGCGGGGTCGCCAAAGTAGGCATATTTCATTTTGTTGATGCTCCTGTCGTAGCCAATGGTGTTGCCTCCGTTGCTCGACACGAGTTCGGCTTTTGTCAAGCGCAAGGCATCGCCAATGGTGTATCGCTTGCCGTTGCCGTCCTTTGCAAACAGATATTTTATAAAGCCTTTGTTAAGCGACCGGTTGTAGTTGGCGTAGACCGAGCGCGACGCGCAAAGTACGCCAACGGCCCCCCCCTGTTGGTTGTATATGGCATTGCGCCCCATGTCGCCATCGGATTGCTGGTCGTAGGGGGTGATTTCGCATGAAGCAAAAATCCATATAGGCAGCGCGCTGCTCACATTGCTGCTCATTTCGTCGCGATCGAGCAAGAAGTAGTTGGAAATGCGCTTTGGACTGCCGTGCCCATTGTAGTTGAATATGAGTGCGCCTTGTTGCATGGCTCTTTTCAGTTTGCTTGTTGCCTCGGGGTAAGTGTTGCCCTTGGCCTCGCTCACTACGCTATAGGTATCGGGGTATATGCGACGTGTCATAAAGCCCTCGTCTGCCGATTGGGCCGTTTGTTGGCATACGCTTTGTGCGTCGCTCATGTGGAGGTTGTTATTGCCTACATCGGCAATGGCCCACATGCGGTTTTTCCATGGGCCGACATGCTCGTTGGTGATGTATGTTATGGTTTGGTCGACCAAGATTTTTGCTTCGTCCTCGGTTGTGCACAGGAAACGTCCCACACCGAGATCGATCTTTTCAGACGCGATGTTGCTGCCTTCGCCGTCGTCGAGCAGGGCATAGTAGTCATCGGTTACATAGTCGTGAATGGTGCCAATACCGTAGGCACCAACTTTGTTCTCTTCGTCGCTGCGTTCGTAGGCCAGCAAGTAGTCGTCGGGATTGTGCTTTTTCCATTCGGTTGTAATCATTCGGTTGTCGTAAGCACAATTACCGAAGAGTAAAAGGTAGCGTGGCGCGTTTGCCATGCTGTCTGCCCGGTCGTAGAGCATCTTTATGTAGCGGCGGTAGGCGCTGCCATCGGGGGTGCCTGACGAGAACTCGTTGTAAATTTGGTCGGCACGTACCACTTTGACACGCAGGCCTTGTTTGTCTCGGTGAAAATCGGCAAGCCGTTCGGCTTGGGTTGTAAGTGTGCCTGACGCGGGTACAATAATAATGTAGTCAATGTTGCTGTCGGCATGCAAATTTTGGTTGTCGACAGAACCGACAATGGTGGGGCTGTCGTAGCTCTTTTTAATATCGACGATAACAAAACGCGCGTTCCCTTTAGTGGCAGTTGCTTTGTAGGTGCTGCCTTCGAGTTGGCCGGGCAGTTCGGCGCATACATTTTGCGCATCGCCAATTTGCCACACGCGTGTGTTGGCATCGGCATCGCTTATGACAAAGGTGGCCGGATCTTGCGCATTGCCGCTGAATGTAGTGGTGTTGGCTACCGACAGGGCTTGCTGGTAGCTGAGATACAGGTAGTTGAGTTTGCCTGCAGCGGGTGTTTGTATCTTTAATTTGGCTTCGGTGCCAAATTGCGCTTTGAAACTGCTGTGATAGCCGCGTGCCTCTTCTCCCTCGCTTGTTGAACCGAGGTTCTGCTTGGCATATTGTTTTTGGGTGTCGGCATCTGTAATGGTGAAGTATGATGACGACCCTACTGATGCACCTGTTACATCGTACGCTACCTGTACGTCGCTTGTGGTGATATAGCCAGGGAGTTTTATTTTGAATGTATGTCCGCTCTGCAGGTCGTTGCTGTCGTAAAAATTACGTCCGCCGCCATACCACACACACGTTTCGTTGTTAAGGAGTGCGTGCGCTGTTACTATGCTTGTTTCAGTGGCTTGTGATGTGGCTTGGTCGAGTGTGCCAAATTGTAGTGGCGCATTGTCGTTGCCTTCAGCTTCAGTCAGGAAATAGTAGCTGTGTTTTGAAAAGGTGTTGTTGCTGAATTGTGTGTTGCTCTTGTATGAGGTCAGCCCCTCGGCAAAGAATAGCACGGATCCATTCCTGCGGTACAGAGGTACCTCGTTAAGGTCGTCTATGAGCGCGTCGGTGCCTTCGAAGGGTAAGTTCTCTTGTATCAGTCGCCCGCCATAACCGTATAATTTTACTTTCGACGGGTCGGCAAATCCTGCACTTTTGAGTTGCTCGTCGGTAAGTTGGTATATGCCTTCCTTGTCCACATACATTTTAACCCATTTACCTTTGGCCAGTACTGATTGCTTGGCGTAGCGCTCTGATTTGTATACATCAGTTGTGGCTTGGAATATGCGACGTGTAGCGCTTGATACTTTGGGACCTTGAATGGTGGGCTGCAGCGTATAGCTTTTTATAGCATACCACGCGTTGTGACGTTTTACTACGGGTATGTAGGTGACATCTGCAATGACGTCGCCACGACTGATAGAACGTGTAATATGAAAGTCCACCTCATTTTGTGCTTCAAATCCTTGGGCTTGCAGTTGTTTGACTGATGCAGAGGACAACCTTTCGTATTCTGGGTATTCTAACCTGAAACTGATGGTGTCAGTCTCTAACAATTTGCCAAGGTTGAATTGTGCCGTCTTGACGTAGTCTTGTGCATAAGCATTGGCCGAGGCTAATGATATGGTGGCTAATATGAGGTTCTTTTTTATGTTCATTGCGGTTGGGGTTCGTTGTAAAATGCAGACATCACTTTATTTGATGTTGAACGAAAGTTGTGACTGGTCGTTCAGCAAGAGGCTGACGTGGTCGTCGATGTGCACTTCTACCAGTTCTATGTTCAGCGGCATGAGTAACAAATCGCCCTGTTTCATGGTGTAGTGTTGGCTGATTTGAGCTATCTGATGATCGAATTCGTTGCACAATAGTTTGCGGCTGAACATGGTGGTGTGGCTCATGTCGTTTAACACAACAGTTGCTTTAAGGCTCTCTGACATGGGCATGGTTTGCTTGCCTTCGGCTACTGCAACGGCATTGTCAAAGCCAATGGCAAGATCCCAGGGCTTGTTGTTGCACTGCAATTCTTTAAGCAGGTCTTGTGCTATGAAGTGTACACCTAAGCACATTTCGTTGGCATTGTAATAACGTTGCGCAAAGCGCTCGTTGATGCTGCGCCCTAAACGGTTGATGCGTGCACACACACAGAGTTGTGCCACACATTGCTGGGTGAAATCGGGAATAAAGAATGGCCGCTTTTGAATGAGCAGTGCAGTGTCGGGTATGGTAGCAACGCCCATATCTTTATATAACGTAGCTCCGGTATTTATATTGTTTGGCAGAAATCTGAATATTTTCATTAAGAGATGTTTTATCTGTTGAGAATGAACTTGATGCTGATACCGAAGTCCTGTGTCGTAACGGGGTACGAGCTTGAGGTGAGCAACGGCTTGTTCATTTGCCGGTCATAATAGGCTGTCAGCGTGAGTAACTTGCTCAGGGCGTAATCGGCCGAGAAGGATACTTGCACTGCCTTGTTGCCGCTGGTGGCTTGCGACAATTGGGTGAGAATGTCGCGGTTGAGCGCACTCTGATTGCGGAATGTAAAGTCCAGGCGCAAATTCAGGTCGTTAGCAAAGCCACGGTTGGCGCTTGTAGTCTTTTTTGATTGGCTGCTGTTCTTTGATTTGCTGCGTACGGTCTTTTTGGGCGCAAACAAATTGAGGTCTGCAATCTTGTAACCCAGTCCTACAACAAAGTCGTTTGAGCGTGTCTCGGTCAGCTGTTGTGAGGTCATGCTCAGGGTAAGTACGCGGGTCTTGCGCATTTCGACTTTTGCTGTCAGATTGTTCTGGAATGTCATATCTATGCCAATGAGAGGTGAAAAACTCTCGTTGATGCTGACGGTTGTCACATCATACATGCAGCTGGGTATGGGGTTGCCAGAGGTGACATCGTTGACAAATCCAAAGCCGTTCATATACTCTTGATAGCTTGTATATGTGTTGTACGAGCCTACGGAGTATACACTTTTGTATGAATGGTTAAGATTGAAGTTCTTGAACACCTTTTTCATTTTGGGCAACTTTGACAATCCTCCATACGTAATGCTCCAGTTAGGCAACAATTTAAGCATGGCGGGGAATATGTCGAGTCCGGTGTTTCCTGCTGTGTAAGTGTTGAGGAATGCGGGTATCATGACCTCGGGTGCATAGCGGCTAACGGTTCCGTTGGCAGGGTCGAAGGTTTGTCCTGCCAACTGCGAATTGGCAGGGTAGGGGGCACCTGTAAATTGTTTTTCAACACGTGCTTGATAACCCTCGAGCGAACTGACAAATTTGCTGAAGGTTTTGCTCTTGTAACCCTTGTCGGGGGAGCCTACCTTCTCAAATGCGCTGCCAATTGAGATGGTTGTCATGCTGAAAGAACCCGTTTGGGTGGTAGGCATTCCGTCAAACATGAATTGTATGCTGCGGTTGCGTGTGCTGTTGCGCGAGGCATTCAAGTCTATCTTGACATCACGGAAAGGCTCGAGTGTGGCGCGTAACTGTAATGACTCTGTCAGGTTAGAGGTGGCGGGTGTTGTGACGCTATCGGCCATGAGCAGCCAACCGCGTTCTGCAGCCTTGCGAACATATCCTTCGTCGGTAGCACCAAAGGCGAAGTTGAGGCCTGGCGCGAACATGCCAGCATTTTTACCTTGCCCAAAGACATCGCCAATTTGAGGCATGAAGCCTGGAATGTTCATGTTGAACCTGTTTGTGTAGTTTACGCTTACATTACGTACCATCATCAGGAAGCGCGTGCCCATTTGCAGCGCCTTGTACCAGCCTTGGTCTTCGGTGCGTTTCTTGGGGGTAACGGTTATTTTGATGCGTGCGGTGTCTTGTGACAGTATCAAAATCTTATTGTTGTCAACCACCTTGTAGCGTATGGGGTAGCGTGTGCCGTCGGGACGTAGTGCTGTAACTCTCAGCTTTTTAGACCGTTGATTGTGTTGCAGCACTTGCGTTGTGTCGGAAAGCAGCTTTAGCTCTTTCTGGAAATTCTTCTTTGTATTGTCTCCTTTCTTCTTGTCTTTTGGCGTTTGGGCATACTTGCGGTTTACTTTTTTCAAGAACGGTACATGGTTGTAGAGTGTCTCAAAATTGATACGCCCGTTACCTGTGATGTTTCTTGAATTGGCAATGGTATTGCCCAGGGTTGAGCCGTCTTCGAGTTCTGAACCTCGTGCCCAATTGTAGGTTGCATTGTAGGCTGCATCGGCTGTTAGCCAATCAAACAATGGAAGTTTGTTAAGAGGCAATTTCCAAGAGAAATCAAAGTTTTGCTGATATGTCAGGGGTCTGCCCAAGTGCTTGATACTTTGCCAAACAGAGTCTTTCCATGCTGTGTAGCGGTCGGGGTAGAGGTCCTTGTTTACAGCAGTATAAGGTTGCTCGATCTCTGCATTTGTGCCAGATGAGAAATTGGCATGAATGTTTTTGGTCAAGTCCCATCTTAGCTGGAACGTGCGGTTCCACAGGAAGTCGCTTGACCAACTGAGTGGCAGAGATTTGTTGTCAAGATTCTCCATGTCGCGCTCTTGTAATTCGTAGTAAGAGCGTGTGATGTCGGAGTTGAAGCCGATATTTTGTGGCAGGAAGTTGTAACCTTGATCTTTAAGTATTTTGAACCATTTTGATTTGCTCTTGCTCTTTTTGAACGGCTCAAAAGTCTTGAGATTTGGTGCCCAGTTATAGTTGAATGTGTACTTCCAATTTTGGTCTTTCTCCCATGCAGTTGTTTCACCAGTAGTGTTGCGTGTAGAGTACGCATAGCCGAATGTGAAGTTTGCAGGGTCGTAGGGCATAGGGTGCGATTTCGTCGAAATGTTAAACCTGGCGCCAGATATGCTGAAGTTCTTGTTTATTATGACATTCTCTGCAATGTCTTTCAGTGAATCTTTTTGCTCCTTTGTAGGCAGCGCGTCAAGTGCTTCCTTTAGCTCCATATCCGTGTCGAGCGGGTTGTATCGAGGTGATGTGCGCTGCTTCGAATATGAATAGTAAATAGGTGCATTGAGCTTGACCTTTTCGGGCAGGAACTTGCCGGCGTTTACATTGGTTGTAACGCTGTATTCGTAAAGGTTGTCGTCTCGGCGCTGGCTGACAGTCTCTTCAAGACCGCCAAAGCCTTCGGTTTCGATATGTCCGGTAAGATTGACTGTTGCCAGGTCTGACAATTGAATGTTAAGCTGCGAACGTGCTGCCCAACCGCCTTTGTTCGTAAATTGTTGCAGTCGTAGTTCGTTAGCCCAAACTTCCACATTTTGTATTGTGCGAGAGTTGTTGCGCACGCCAATCATGATGGTGCGCACCTCGCCCAACGAGGGATTACCCATGACTGTCACTTTGTTTGCGGGACGCTCTGGGTCGTATTCGGAATAGGCTTTGGCGTAGGTGGCCAGTCCAAGGGCTTTTTGCTTATTTCGACTGTTCTTGACATTGGTAAGCAGAGTCAGATCGATGTCGAGCATATTATCGTTCGGCCATACAATACGTGCCTCTGATGTGTTGTCGTTATAGTGTTTGGCAGGGGTTATTTTCAGAGGAATTTCATATTCATAGAAATTGCTTTTATAGTCTGAACCAAGGCGGACGAAAATGGCAGTTTGGCCGTCTTCAACTTCGTTTTCACCAATCAGAGAGTTGGCATGCGTAAACATTTGAATGTGCTTGTAGCGACGCAGGTCAAGGTTCGTGTTTTTGTACACGGCTCTGGCGTCACCACTGCCTAATTGCTTGACTGTCAATGACAGGGCTTGCTCGTTGTTTTGTAATATTTGGGTTTGCCCTGGGTCGACTACGCGGCTGATGCCGGGGGGCATGATGTAGTTGACAGGCTCCTTGGCATTATTCTCTTCAAAATTCACAGCACTTACCTCCAGTGTACCCGTTGCTTCGGGGCTCCTGCCTTGATAGAGTGCTTGCTCGTACGACCGCCATTCGCCATGCACCAAATTTAGGGTAGCAAAGCGCAGCACGACGGGCTTGCTAAAGCCTGTCATGAACATACGCATGAAGCGAATAGACGAAAAGTCTGATATTCCGCCTTCGCGTTTCTCATATTGGTCAACAGGAATGCGGAATTGATACCACGTATACTCTTTAGTCTTACCATCGCGTGTCTTTTGATTTGTAACTCGCTTGTCCACGATGTAGTTCTGTCCTACTTGCAGCGCGTCTTCAGAGATGTGTACTCTGTACTGGTAATACTTTTCGTATTCGTTGAGGGTAAAGTCTTGGTTAATGTCCTCAACGTCAGGTTGTGTTTTATAGGCTGTACTATATTTCTCTGGTGAGTTCTCAGCGTCTACCGAATTGCCGTTGGGGTTGTTTATATACTTGTATCTGTCGAGTATTGAACGTTGTTCGCGGTCGTAGTCGCTGCCTCTGAAATAGTGGTATTTATCGGCAGAGGGGGACATCAGGATAGAATCGTAAACCTCGGGGCGGACTTTGGGTTGTATGGCCGCGAGGAATGCGGCATAGGCAGGGTAGCTCTTTTCATTTTCTGACGACAAACCATTGAAACCTACATCTTGTTTGGCCCTTGAGCCGCTTGAGGTGTTAAACGCGTAGGTTACTGTGTTTTGTGTTGGCACACGTCCCCACACTGTTTCGGTGTATTGTGTAGGGTCGTCGTCAATGGGTAATCCGCTCTCGTAGAACTTTTTGCCATCTTTGAGCACATCTTCGCTGATTTCGCCCAAGTTAAAGTAAAGGTCGCCATTGAATGTTGTTCCGGCTTCGCGTGCCTTCATGAAGGGGTCTAACATCCAAAATTCTATGTACTCAATGTTGGCGGCCTCAAAGTCAGATGTCTCGAGTTTGCGCATCATGCCACCCCAACGTCTTTCGGGGTTAAGCAGATGTCCGTTGGCGTCGAGTGTCGGGTCGAGATTGTAAGGACCACGTTCGTTGGGGTAGTAGGCAAGGTTCAGCACATTCAGTGTGTTTGACTCTTGCATATTTACGCTCTTGTTGGGGAAGAGTTCGCTCTTATATATCTCACGAACGTCAGGGTCTGAAATCTGTGCCAGGTCATTTTTGATATGACTTGGTGTCAGGCTTGACGAGCGTCGTGTAAAGAGTGGGTCGATGTAATACCATGCCAGCAGAGCGCGGTTGTAGCCATAGCGCACATCGTTGGTATATTTTGATTCAGGGAACATGGAAGGCACGCTTGAGAGGTTCCATTCCTTAGGATTGGAAATATCAATTTCGCTCTTCGAGTTCTCAAAGTCGTCAATGTATGAGGCGTTGCCTTGTGCCCCTCTGCTCTTACCAGCTATGAGTTGGGCAAATTCGGCAGAGAAATTAATGCTTGATGGTGTTGTACAATGTATGAACGGCAATTTGTTAAGCCAGTCTGTAAGGCGCTGGCTTTGCTTCTTCCACGACAGATTAAGCCCCCACAACGTGTTGTTGAGCGGCTCAGCCCCCATAGAAACCTTTGTCGTAATGGGTTTCTCACCGAGGTGCATGAAGGTACCACCAAATTGGAAGTCTTTGCTAAAGTCGTATTCAAAGTTCATGCCGAACATGGTTTTGCGTTGCATGCCATAGTCGGTGTTGCTCTCCAAACTGACATTAACGTTTGTACCAGCGTCCAGAATGCTTTTATTGAGAATACGTACAACGCCAGAGTTGTAGTCTACTGTATAGTCAGAGCCTTCCATAAGGGTTTGACCGCCAGCAGTAACAATAACCGAACCACGTGGAATGTTCATGGCTCCCAACTGTATTTCATCGTTGCGTGTAGCTTTGTATTGCCCGGTAATTTGATATTTATTCTTCTCAGCAATCTGTTTTGCTACGGTGCGGGTTGAATCATAGAGCTCTTGAAACACATATTTGCGTGCCACATCTGCGTTGCCAATGGCTTTGGCTAATGATGAGCCGAAAGGTTCGACAACGGGGAAGAATACGCGTCCGCTTGAGGCATCGATGGTGTAACCATCAACGTAGTCAAAGGTACCATTCGGGCCGATTTTGTTGTTATTGTCAAGTCTGTCAAGACCTACCAATGTAAGGATTTTCTTATCTTTTATGCCGGGTTCGGGAATGTAGCTCAAGTATACACCAGTTGTGTCTGACAGCAATTTGATGTCGAGCTTGAACTTGTCTTTTTGCACAGATGTCGCTCCCAACGAATAGACATTCTTCATCATCAAATGCCAGTTACCCATCGCTGGTGTACAAGCGGTGTTTTTCAGCGTTTTTACAAACAACACCTCTTTGTTATCCTTGCGGTCCGATGAAAATTCGCCCACCTGGTATGTTTGCCCGCGGAAGGTGTATTCATACGCAACGGCCAGCACTTGGTCAGTTTGCAGGGTCTGTTTGAGTGATATATATCCCAGTGCGCTGTTCAATGTGTATTCCGAAGCAGACAATTTGCGGGCAGATTCCAACTTTTCGTAGTCTACGCCGCCCACCATGCCTGCTGCGTCAAGGGTGGTGGTAGCTGCCGATATGTCGCGGGCAGCACTCAAATTGTTGTTCAGCGTGTTGTATAGTGAGTTTGAGTTGTTAGATGGTTGTTTGTCACCTCCGGCAATCCACGCATTGTTCGAAATGCTGTCGTGTTCTGCCAAGTCTGTGAAACCCACAATGTTACGAGTATCGGTTGTGGCACCGGTCTTGTTCGTTACCCATACTTCGATGCGCTTGATGGTAATGCCAGATGTGATGTTAGGCAATTGCTTCATATTTTCATCGTAGTGGTCGCGAAAATAATGTGACAGAAAGAAGTGTCTGTTCTCGTCGTAAGCGTCTGCCGAGAACTCAAATGTAGTGAGTTGAGCCCCACCTTTTGAACTAACTGTTGACGATGCCGACTTCTTTTGCGCTACAACGGTGGACAATTTAAGTTTGCCAAATTGCATGTCTGTACGCACACCAAAAAGTGAACTTGCCCCACGAACTAAAGAAGAGTTTGTAGGCATGCTCACGTTACCAGCCTCTACGAGTTTGATGATTTCGTCTTCTTTGCCCTCGTAGCGCAGTTTCAGATTCTGTGTGTCAAAATCAAAGGTGGCCTCGGAGTTATAATTAAAGTCCATGTTGACTTTGTCGCCGACCTTTCCATTCAAACTAAGATTTATTTTCTCGTCGAAGTCAAAACCAAAAACCTTGCGGTTGCGCTCCGAAAGGCTTGGATTGTCTGTAAAACGTGTGTTCGCGCCAATTTTAAGCTCAGCAGAACCTTGTGTTTTGATACGCACTCCCCCAGGGCCAAATATTTTGTTCATTGGTCCTAAATCAAAGTGCATGTCTGTAAAGTCGAACTTGTCTTTGCCTTTCTGCTTGAACTCCTCAGCATTTTTTTGTCGATAATATCGCGCAATAGAGCGCTTCATGGCAAGGTCCTGATATTCTTGCCATGTCATCGAAAAGGGTGTGCCTATGTATTCATCACCCAATTTCGTGCCAAAACGGTAACCTCCAGTCTCGTCGTCATAATCGGCCTCAGTTTTTAGGTTTTCAGGGTCGCGCAGGTCGATGCTTGCATGTGCTGTGTCGGCAAGCGTTGTGATGGCTGTTTTTTTGACCTTGGGCAATGTGTCGTTGGCTTGAACTTGCGTTGCCTGAGGTTCTTGCCCAACTTGAGTGGCGCTTGACGGAGCGCTTTGTATGTTATAACGCATAAATGCTGCTTGCCCAACCCCTATGCTTGCAGAGGCCAGTACAAACAGCAATATGTAGAAAAATTGTTTCAACAGTTACTGATTTAGAATGGTGTAGAAAGACTTGACTTCGTTGCATGTAGAATACATCATTCTCTGCATAATCCGAAATAGCCTGCCTGTTCACTGCGCTGTAATGAATGCGCAAAGCTCGATTGGTGTAATCAAAGCATTTTCAAGGCCTTTTTAATGATGCCTTCTACTGGCGTGTCAGGAGCTTCTTTCACAATCTGCATGACCACCTTTTGTGTGGGTGCCGGTGAAAAGCCGAGCACCGTCAAGGCTTGTACGGCCTCTTCGACAAGCGGTGACGATGCACTGACAGATTGTTCGCCACTTGCTGATGTGCTGCCTGATGTGCCAATAAATGATGCAACCTTGTCCTTTAGGTCCACAATAATGCGTTGTGCAGCCTTCGGGCCAATGCCTTTGACGCCCTTCAAACTGCGTACATCCTCAGTTTGTACAATGTTTGCCAAGTCGGCTGGTGTAAAGGCCGACAACACCATGCGTGCGGTTTGCCCACCAATGCCTGAAACGCCAAGCAACAGTTCAAACAAGTCGCGTTCAATGCGTGTGGCAAATCCAAAGAGCAGGTATGCGTCTTCGCGTATAACTTCGTAAACGTATAGTTTAGCTTCCTTCTTGTTTTGAATGGCCGTGTAGGTGTTGAGCGAGATGTTGAGCGCATAACCTATGCCCGATGCTTCGAGTATGGCTTTGGTCGGCGTTATCTCGTCAACGGTTCCTTTGATGTATTCTATCATAAATGTTATAACGCTTAATGTCGTGTTTTATTGTAATAGGACAGTACTTTATTGCGTGGCCGCACTATTGGCTAAGCGTTTTTGCCGATAAGTTGTAAGAATTCTGCGCGTGTTTTGGCTTGATTGAAAGCACCGCAAAAGTCTGATGTGACTGTTACCGAATTGTCTTTTTCGACACCTCGCATTTGCATGCACATGTGGCGTGCTTCAATTACAACCATCACGCCTAAGGGTGAGAGCGCCTTATCGATACAGTCCTTTATTTGTTTGGTCATGCGTTCCTGCACTTGCAACCGGTGTGAGAAGATGTCTACCACGCGGGCAATCTTAGACAAGCCGGTAATGTAGCCGTTAGGAATATATGCCACATGTACTTTGCCATAAAAAGGCAGCATGTGGTGCTCACACAAAGAGTAAAAGTTGATATCTTTTACAATGACCATTTGGTTGTACGGCTCGCTGAACTTTGCAGAGTTCAGAACAGCTTCGGGATCCATTTCGTAGCCGCGTGTGAGCGTCTGCATGGCTTTAGCTACTCGCAGTGGGGTTTTGACAAGGCCCTCGCGATTAACGTCTTCGCCAAGCAGTTTTAATATTTCGTGATAGTGATATTGTAGTTGCTCCTGTTTGCTATTGTCTTCCATATTTGAGTTTTGACCGTTTTGTTTAGTAGGGAACATTGACCTCGCTTGCAACAATCCGCACTTCGTACGTAAAGTGTGCGCGTCGTATTTTTGTTACGTATTTCTGCGCTTCTTGTCTGGTTTTGAAATCACCGACGTGCGTCACCCAACGTGGGGCTTCGAAACTTGGATATACGGCAAGTTCTGCAAATTTTTCGCGGCACTTCCGTCCCATTTGAATGGCTTTTTGCTTGTCTGCGCGTGAGTTGCCGCCCGTAAATATGCAAATACGGAAACCTCGCGCTTTGTGCCTTGCACGCGAAACGTATGAATGTGAGCCTTCGTTCTCGCGTTTAGGTGTGTCTTTCCTTCCCGTGGTTCTATGCTGGCTTTCTGCTCTGTCATTGGCATGAGTTGTTGCTTTCGTGTCTTTGCCAGCAGTGTTGTGAGCGTGTTCAGCTTCGTTGTGTCCTGTGTTCTTAGGTGTGACCTTTGTGGCGGCGCTCCCTGTGTGTGTGTCGTCTTTTTTGACAGGAGTCGCTTTCTTTGTGTTGTGTTCGCTCGTTTTGGCGTTAACCACCTCGTCTATTTCGGGCGAATGGTTAATGATAACAGTACCTTTGCCCGCTTCATTTTGGCGCAGTTTCTCTGTGTAGGTTTTTTGTGCAAAGCAGTGCATCGACAACAGAGAAGAGCCTATGATGATGAGTAAAGATTTCATATATTATTGCGTTTTGTAAAAAGTGCGAATGTGCAAATACTTGAAGGACAATGCACCTTTGGTGCCAGCCTTCATTTATTTGCACATTTGCACATCAGTGTTTATTAAGCCTTCCAAGCATCGATAATGCCCTTGAAGTCGGCAGCCTTAAGTGCAGCGCCACCAATCAAGCCACCATCAACGTTAACCTTAGAGAAGATCTCCTTAGCGTTAGAGGGCTTGCAGCTACCACCATAAAGAATAGAAACGTTCTCTGCAGCTTCGGCACCGAACTTGTCGGCGATGGTAGAGCGGATGAAAGCGTGCATCTCCTCAGCCTGGTCAGCAGTGGCTGTCTTGCCAGTACCGATGGCCCAAACGGGTTCATAAGCCAAAATGATGTGTGAGAATTCCTCTGCAGTGAGGTCGAAGAGTGAACCTTCAAGCTGAGCCTTTACGATTTCGTTCTGCTTGCCGGCTTCGCGGTCTTCGAGTACTTCGCCAATGCAGAAAATCACGTCGAGGTTGTTGGCAAGAGCCAATTTAACCTTCTCCTTCAAGATTTCGGGAGTCTCGTGGTAGTAAGCACGACGTTCGCTGTGACCAAGGATTACGTAGTTGGCACCAGTGCTCTTAACCATCTCGGCAGAAACTTCACCAGTATAAGCACCGCTTACCTTGTCTGCACAGTTTTCAGCACCCAGGCCGATGATGTTCTGGTCGATGATGCCAGCTACAGAGGCAAGGTGAATGAACGGTGTGCAGATGATCACGCCGCAGTTGGGCTTGTCAGCAGTGAGTACTTCGTTCAACTCTTTTGCAAGTGCAATACCTTCCTGCAGGTTCTTGTTCATTTTCCAGTTACCTGCAACAATTTTCTTTCTCATGATTCTTTTTAATTGAAAACGTTTAACGTAGATATGATGTTTGTAAAATTTGTGTCCGATCCAAAGCGAGTCCGCCACTACTGCAATTATCAGTGGTATGATGAACCACAATATGAGCACCAATATGGGGTTGTAGTTGGGTTCGCCAATTATGCCGTTTATGCTGGCCCCGCTATTGTCTATTTCGGGTAGGTCGTTGTTGCTCCATTTCTTTACAACAATGCCATTGTGCAGCAGCATGAGCCCAGGGTTCGACCGCACCATTGTGTTCAGTTCGGTGTCCTCGGCCAGCAATATGGGGTAGGCTGCCCCAGTATGGTCAATCCATTCGGTCAAATCCTTGCCTGTTGACGAGGTGGCCATATAAAATGGTATGTTGTTGTCGCGGCAATAGTCGTGTAGGTCGTTTATGCGGTCGCAACACCCATCATCAGCAGTTACTGTAGATGGCACAGTGAGCAAAAAGGTGTAGCCATTGTGTTGAAGTATGTCAAAGGTTACGTCGTCGCCAGTCTTTTGGTCGGCCAAATAAAAATTGACAAGTTTGTTGCTTGCGCCGTCAGGGTCGTTTGTCTCAAAGGCCGCTTTGATGTTTGCTCCTTTGGTATATGGCGAAAAATCTATAATGGGCAAGTAATGCAGCGTATAGAGTGAAAGCGCTATGGCATATATCCACGAGTAAATGGATATGACCCAGTTGTTGCGAGCTGAAATAAACCTGCGGATTTTTTGTGGATAACATGACAGATAAACTGCTGCGGAAAGCAATACAATGTTTTTGACCAATGTCTGTCCGTTAGTGAGTGTGATGGCATCGCCAAAACAGCCACAGTCCGCCACTGGATTATCAATGTAAATCCATACCGTGATGGCTGTGAATATCAGCATGAAAAGGGCGGTGACAATAGTAGTAAGACGCCGATGAACACCTATCAGCAGATATATGCCTAAAATAAATTCGACAACACCGAGTGACACGGCCCCGAATTGCAGCAATACAGAGTCGTCTGTTAGCGACAATCCAACCGCTGTGGCATAGGCATGAAGCTTGTGAGCCATACCCATAGGGTCGTCCACCTTTACAAAACCTGAAAAGATGAACGTGACACACAACACAATGCGGCAGAGCGAATGCGCTATGATTTGCAGATATGTAGCAACTTTACTTTTCAATGATCAACTTAATCAGTCCGAAAACGGCGTAATTCATCATGTCCATGTAGTTGGCGGCAATGCCCTCGCTCACGAGTGTATGCCCATTCAAATCCTCAATTTGCTTGGTGCGAAGAATTTTCATGAAAATCAAGTCAGCATACGATTCTACGCGCATACCACGCCATGCCTCGTCGTAATCATGATTTTTCATGAGCATAAGCTCAAGTGCCTTTTTCGCTTGAGCATCATATAATTCGGTAGCCTTGTCATTGCTTATGTCTTCGGTGTTAGCTACGCCTAACTCAAGTTGTATGAGCGCTATGATGCTGTAGTTGACAATGCCTATAAACTCGGGTACAATGCCTTCGTCTATTTTAGAGCAGCCTTTTATTTGCAGCGAGCGTATGCGTGCCGCTTTGATGTATAGCTGGTCTGTCATGGTTTCGGGCCGCATAATGCGCCATGCAACGCCGTAGTCGTGCAGTTTCTTCACAAAAAGTTCCCTGCACTTTTGCATTGCTTGCTCAAATTCTTCTTTCGTATTGTGTGTGGACATGACTCTGTTCATTATTTCAAGGTGCAAATTTAGCAAAATAATCACGTTATATAGACGTTCAAAATTATTTTTGCATCGAAAGTGCTTTATCCAGTCGCAGATATTTCCTTTGTTTCGGAAAGAAATGCGTATAAAGTGGACTAATTTTAAGGAGGTGAGGACGCCAAATTTTTAGCCTTGAATAGGACTTTTTATGTGTACCATATTTTGATATTTGCTATTTTGTCTGCACTCTGCACTGTTGCTTGTATATTTCTGATAATCAATCGCTTAGCGAGTGTATATAACGGTGAAAATTGTCTGCACTACCACTTACTTTTGTCTGCACTGCCACTCGCATTTTACGGTATCGGGGAAGCGAAAATTTGGTTGCTCCGACAGAAAATCCGCTCTCCCTATATCGTAAAATGCTGGTGGCGTAACATATTTGTGCGTGTGTGTGAAACGAACAGACTGTCTGTTTGGTATAACAAATGTGTAAGTGAACCGATTTGCATCTGAATATGTAAAGGGTGTGGTGAAAGGGTAGTGCCGGACTGCACCCTTTCGTGCAGATAGTGTAGATAATGGTGTAGATGAATTTTGTACTTGTCTACACTCTTGAAACTGTTGATATTCAATGAATAAACTACGAAAGTGCAGAGTGTAGACAAATTGACAAATAGTTGTGTGTCGTGGTACAAAGCCACATTCTTAAGAGTATCGTCACTCTGTATACTTGTAGGTGCTCGATAATGTTGGCCGGTCCTTAAAGCAGGCCGTTCATTATATACCTGATGTTGCATGGAATGAAAAAAGTGTTTTTTCGTTTTGTGCAACATTCAGTTTGCATTATCTTTGCAGACTGAAAAGTATTACTAACTAAAAGAACCTTAGGGTTATACATCATGGATTTGGATATACTGACAGCTGTGTCGCCGATTGACGGGCGTTATCGTTCAAAAACAGAAGCTTTGGCTCCTTATTTCTCTGAATACGCTTTGATGAAATATCGTGTGCGTGTGGAGATAGAATATTTTATCACTTTGTGCGAATTGCCCTTGCCTCAGTTGGCAGCATTCCCGCATGATTTGTATGATAAATTGCGTGGCTTCTACCAAAATTTTTCAGAGGCCGATGCTGCACGTGTAAAGGAGATTGAAAGCGTAACCAATCATGATGTAAAGGCTATTGAGTATTTTATTAAGGAGAAATTTGATGAAATAGGTGGTTTGGACGCCTTTAAGGAGTTCATTCATTTTGGTCTTACATCACAGGATATCAACAATACTTCCTTCCCCTTGATGCTGAAGGACGCCACTTATGAGGTGTATTTACCTTTGTTGCAGGAGCTCGTAGACCAACTCAATACCTATGCAGAAGAGTGGAAGAATATACCAATGCTTGCCAAAACTCATGGCCAACCGGCTTCGCCAACTCGCTTGGGCAAGGAAGTGAAGGTGTTCGCTTATCGTTTGGAACGTCAAATAGCCCTGCTGAAGGCTTGTCCCATGACTGCAAAATTTGGTGGTGCGACGGGCAATTTTAATGCTCACCATGTGGCGTATCCAGAATTTGATTGGAAAGCTTTTGGCGCCAAATTCGTAAGCGAAAAGCTCGGCCTGGAGCGTGAAGAGTATACCACACAGATTAGCAACTATGACAACATGGCAGCCTTGTTCGATGCAATGAAACGCATCAATACGGTTGTAATTGATATGGATCGCGACTTCTGGCAGTATGTATCAATGGAGTATTTCAAGCAGCGCATCAAGAAGGGCGAAGTTGGTTCGAGCGCAATGCCTCACAAGGTTAATCCGATTGACTTTGAAAACTCAGAGGGTAACTTAGGACTTGCAAATGCCATATTTGAGCATCTTAGCCGTAAATTGCCGGTAAGTCGTTTGCAACGAGATTTGACAGACTCTACGGTAATTCGTAACATCGGTGTGCCGATGGGGCATTCTTTGATTGCTTTCCAAAGCTCGTTGAAGGGCTTGCGCAAACTGTTGCTGCATGAGGAAAGTATCAAACGTGACCTTGATAATTGTTGGGCTGTGGTGGCAGAAGCCATTCAGACAATTTTGCGCCGCGAGGCTTATCCACACCCATACGAGGCTTTGAAAGCTCTGACTCGTACTAACGAGGCAATAACTGAAGAACGTATACATAATTTTATAGAGGGATTGAATGTGAGCGACTCCGTTAAAGCAGAGTTGCGTGCTATAACACCTCATAACTATACTGGTATCTAAGAAAACAACAAACTTTAGGTGCGATGCCCATGAATATGGTGTGCCGCACCTTGAGTTCGTTTTATGTGTTCGTGAGAATGCAGTAAATATAATCAACAACGCGTTGACGAGACAGACTGGCGATTTTGATGAAAATATGGGTTGTCAGGTTTGGAAATGACCGCAAGAAAGCTCACCATGTTCATTATACTTTTGGCTAATCCGTTACTTATATGAATAGGAATAGCCAGAGTGCCAATTAATGTGTCAGTTCCAAAGTCAGTCAACGGTTATTCAACAAAACAATCTTACAATTATGAGCGAAGATTATTACAAGAGTGGCGACCATAGCCGTGATGGCTACAAGTCGCAGAGTGAAGGTGGTGCAAATGGCAATCGCTTTGGTGGTGGCCGTCCACGTTTCAGTCGTGGTTCATTTCCTGCTGGTGGTAGCAATTATGGCCAGCAGCGTGGTGAAGGCGGCTATCGTGCACGTTATAACAACAATGGCTACTATGCTTCTGACGAAAATCGTCAGTACGGTAACCGTGGTGACAATGGTGGCTACCAAAATCGTCAACGTCAGGGTGGGGGCTATCGTCCGCGTTATAATTCGAATGACGAAGGTGGCTTTCAACCGCGCACAGGTGGTTATCGTGGCGGAAAGTCTCGATATGGCCAGGGCGAAAATGGTGGCTATCAGCAAGCTGATGGCTATCGTCCGCGCACTGCACAAGGCGGAGATTTCCGCGGCAATGGATCAGAGGGCGGTTATCGTCCCCGTTTCCAAGGTAATGGCTCATTCTATGGTGGCGGAAATGGACGTCAGCAGCAGCGTCGTGGTAATTACGACCCTCACGCAAAGTATTCGAACAAAAAGCGTATGGAGTACAAGGAGGAGAACTACGATCCGACAGTGCCTGTGCGTTTGAATAAATATTTGGCTAATGCTGGCGTATGTTCGCGTCGTGACGCAGATAAATATATTGAGGCTGGCGTGGTTAGCGTAAATGGACAGGTAGTAACAGAACTCGGTACAAAGGTGTTGCGCTCTGACGAAGTGAAGTTTCATGACAATGTGGTTAAAATCGAGAAGAAGGTTTACGTCTTGCTCAACAAACCCAAAGGCTATGTGACAACCAGTGATGATCCGCAGAACCGTAAAACAGTGATGGACTTGGTAAGCAATGCTTGCCATGAGCGCATATATCCTGTAGGTCGCCTTGACCGTAACACCACAGGTGTGTTGTTGCTGACGAATGATGGCGAGTTGGCTTCAAAGTTGACTCACCCCAAATTCTTGAAAAAGAAGATATATCACGTTACTACCGATCAGAATGTGTCGGCTGCCGATCTTCACCAAATAGCTGAAGGCATTACGCTCGAAGATGGTGATATCAAGGCAGATGCTATTGAATATGCTTCGCCTACAGACAAGAAACAAGTCGGCATAGAAATTCACAGTGGCAAGAATCGTATTGTGCGTCGTATCTTTGAAAGTCTGGGTTATCATGTGGTTAAACTTGACCGTGTGTATTTCGCAGGCTTGACTAAGAAAAATGTACGTCGTGGCGATTGGCGCTATTTAACTGAAAAAGAAGTGCAAATGCTCCGTATGGGGGCTTTTGAATAACAGACAATGAAAAGAACTAAAATCATAGACTTACTCAGCCGTAAAGATTTTGGCGCAGAAGTATGTGTCAAGGGTTGGGTTCGTACCCGTCGTGGCAGTAAATCGGTTAACTTTATTGCCTTGAATGATGGTAGTACCATAAAGAATGTACAAGTTGTTGCTGATGTGGAAAAGTTTGATGCAGAGATGCTCAAACTTATCACAACAGGTGCTTGCTTGAGCGTAGAGGGTACATTGGTTGAAAGCCAGGGTGCAGGACAAAGTGTTGAAATTCAGGCCACTAAGATCGAGGTGCTTGGCACTTGTGGTGCAGACTATCCTATGCAAAAGAAAGGACAGTCTTTTGAGTATATGCGTCAACACGCTCATATGCGTTTGCGTACAAACACTTTTGGAGCTGTGTTCCGCATTCGCCATAACATGGCCATCGCCATACATAAGTATTTTCACGATCATGGATTCTTCTACTTTAACACGCCGATAATCACAGCTTCTGACTGTGAGGGCGCAGGCCAAATGTTCCAAGTTACTACGAAGAACTTGTATGACTTGAAGAAGGATAAAGATGGCAAGATTGACTATAGTGATGACTTCTTTGGTAAAACTACTTCGCTTACAGTAAGTGGTCAGCTTGAGGGTGAACTTGGCGCAACAGCTCTCGGTGCTATTTATACTTTCGGTCCTACGTTCAGAGCTGAAAACTCAAACACTCCGCGTCACTTGGCAGAGTTCTGGATGATTGAGCCGGAGGTGGCTTTTAATGATATCACCGACAATATGGATTTGGCGGAAGATTTCATTAAATATTGTGTGCGTTGGGCGCTTGATAATTGCAAGGACGACTTGGAGTTCCTCAACAAGATGATAGACAAGACTCTGCTCGAACGTCTAAATTTTGTTGTTGATCACGATTTCGTACGCTTGACTTATACCGATGGTATCAAAATATTGGAGGATGCTGTAAAGCAAGGTCACAAGTTTGAGTTCCCCGTATATTGGGGTGTAGACTTGGCGAGCGAACACGAGCGCTACTTGGTAGAGCAGCATTTCAAGAAGCCTGTTATCTTGACGGATTATCCTAAGGAAATCAAGGCTTTCTATATGAAGATGAACGACGATGGCAAGACTGTACGCGCCATGGATGTATTGTTCCCACAGATAGGTGAGATTATTGGTGGTTCAGAGCGTGAAGAGAGCTACGACAAGTTGATGGCACGTATTAACGAACTTAATATTCCAATGAAGGATATGTGGTGGTATCTTGATACGCGCAAGTTTGGTACTTGCCCTCACTCAGGCTTTGGTTTGGGCTTCGAACGCTTGATATTGTTTGTTACTGGTATGCAGAATATTCGTGATGTCATACCTTTCCCACGTACTCCAAAGTCTGCTGACTTCTAAGTGTATGTGATTATATTGTGACAAAACGATATACCTAATATAGCCACGTTTCAAGTCTTTTGGCTTGAAACGTGGCTATTGTCTTTGATTGAGCAGACTGATTTTGTAGATGTATTTGCAATTACGTGTTACATTTAGTCTGTGTATAGATGAAAAAAGAGGATCAGTAACAACCTGTTTGGTCGGAACTGATCCTCATTTGTATGATTTTTCTTTTTAGTTCTTGGTTAATTTGCTTTTACCATTGAACGATTTGTTTCTTGAACTTTGTTCAACTCACTGATAAGGTTTTGGCACATGGCACCATTGCCCATAGCTTGATAGCGCTGAATGCGGTATTTAAGCATTACAATCATCTTGTTCTTTTCCATTGTTTAGCGTCTTTGTTGCCCTCCGCGTTTCGGAGAGCGGTTTTCTAATCTTAGTTTAGTTTATCGTTTTATCTGGTGCAAAGTTAGTGCCATTTGCTGTTTCTGACAAGTATTTCAGTATGAAAGCACTATTTGAAACGATTTTTTAGCAATGTACCATACATTATGCTAAGTGTTGAGAGCAAAAATGTGAGAGTTTCTAAGCTAATCGTCTGTTCGGTTCAGAAGTATTTTGTAAGTTTGTATTAAGCAATTATCATATTACTAATTTGTTATGGAAAGTAGAGTGCTAAACATAAAGTATGTTTCATGTTCGTTTGACGAACTTGAAAAATCTGATGCGGAACTCGTTGAAGCAGCCCAAAAAGCTACATTCTCGAGTTATGCTCCATATTCTAATTTTAGTGTAGGGGCTGCGGTACGTTTGTCTAACAACGAAATTGTGCAAGGTAGCAATCAAGAAAATGCTGCTTTCGGTGCAGGAACTTGTGCCGAACGATGTGCAATGTTTTATGCTAATTCAAAATATCCGGATTATGCTATTTGTTCTATAGCTATAGCAGCGCGTGGCGTGTCTGGTGAGTTTGTGCATTCGCCCATATCTCCGTGTGGCGTTTGCCGCCAAGCCCTAATCGAGGCACAAACGAGGGCAAAGCTGCCGATTAGGGTCTTACTATATGGTGGGCGTGAAGTTTGTATCTTCGAAAGTGTCAGTGACTTGTTGCCTTTCCAATTTGATGAGATTTTATAGGGAAGGGCAGGGGACTGGCTTAATACAATTAAAAGAAAAATAGGAAGTAAGCAATCTCTTACCTATATATAAGAGATTAGCTTACTTCCTATAGTTTTTACAATAGTCTATCAGGCTATTGCTTGATTAGTCGCAGTTAGCGAGTTTGTTGTCAGAACCGAGCACGTCAGTGATCTTGTGCTTGTACATTTGTTCCATGAGGTCACGTGCAGGACCGCAGTACTTACGAGGATCGAATTCACCTGGCTTTTCGTTGAATACCTTGCGTACGGCAGCAGTGAAGGCGAGACGTGAGTCTGAGTCGATGTTGATCTTGCAAACAGCGCTCTTTGAAGCCTTGCGGAGTTGTTCTTCGGGTATACCAACTGCATCGGGGAGTTTGCCACCATTTGCGTTGATGATGTCAACATATTCCTGAGGAACTGAAGAAGAACCGTGAAGTACGATGGGGAAACCGGGGAGCTTCTCCATGATAGCATCGAGGATGTCGAATGCCAAGGGAGGAGGAACGAGCTTGCCTGTCTTCGGGTCGCGTGTGCACTGCTCGGGAGTGAACTTGTAAGCACCGTGTGAAGTACCGATTGAGATAGCGAGTGAATCAACGCCAGTCTTTGAAGTAAAGTCAATTACTTCTTCAGGCTTTGTATAGTGGCATACTTCTGAAGCTACTTCGTCTTCAACGCCAGCCAATACACCAAGTTCACCTTCAACAGTTACATCGTACTGGTGTGCATATTCTACAACCTTCTTTGTAAGGGCAATATTCTCTTCGTAGGGAAGTGAAGAACCATCGATCATTACAGATGAGAAACCGAGGTCAACGCAGCTCTTGCAGAGTTCGAAGCTATCACCATGGTCAAGGTGAAGTACGATTTCGGGATGGTGGCAACCAAGTTCCTTAGCATATTCAACTGCACCTTCAGCCATGTAACGGAGCAGAGTCTCGTTAGCATAGTTACGGGCACCCTTAGAAACCTGAAGGATTACCGGTGACTTGAGTTCTGAAGAGGCCTTGATGATAGCCTGAAGCTGCTCAAGGTTATTGAAGTTGAATGCGGGGATTGCATAACCACCGTTGATGGCACGCTTGAACATCTCGCGAGTGTTCACCAAGCCAAGTTCTTTGTAGTTTACCATAATTGATGAGTAATTTTAATAACTATATGGATTGATTTTCTATGTGCAAAAGTACAACAACTTGTTTGAAATGGCAAGTGTTGTGTGTTTTTTTTCTATCCCTCCTTCTAAGAATGATTGGAGTGAGATATACTACCATGCAAAGAGCGGGTATTCTTTCATCATTTCGTTCACTTTGCAACGTACAGTTTGAATATTGGTCTCATTGGTTGGATCGTTTAGTACAGTTTCGATCAGTTCGGCCAATATTATCATGAAGTCTTCTTTTACTCCTCGTGTCGTAATGGCTGGCGTACCTAAACGAATGCCTGATGTTTGAAAGGCCGAACGGCTGTCGTATGGCACCATATTTTTGTTGACAGTAATATCTGCTTGTACAAGTGCCTTCTCTGCCTCTTTGCCTGTCAGTTCGGGGTATTTTGAACGCAAGTCTACGAGCATTGAGTGATTGTCTGTGCCACCGCTCACGATGGTAAATCCGCGTTTCATTAGTTCTTCTGCCAATTTGGCAGCATTCTTTTTTACTTGCATGGCATAGGTTTTGAACTCTGGTTGCAAGGCCTCGCCAAAGGCTACGGCTTTAGCTGCAATAATGTGTTCGAGTGGGCCACCTTGTATGCCGGGGAACACGGCGCTATTGAGCAACTGCCCCATGGTTTTAACAACGCCTTTTGGCGTCTTTTTGTTCCAAGGATTTTCAAAATCGTGTCCCATAAGTATCATGCCACCACGTGGTCCACGTAATGTTTTGTGTGTGGTGGTTGTTACGATGTGCGCATATTTTATAGGGTTGTCAAGCAATCCTGCTGCAATTAGTCCAGCTGGGTGTGCCATGTCAACCATAAAAATGGCACCAACTTTATCTGCTATGGCTCTCATGCGGGCGTAATCCCATTCACGGCTATAGGCCGAGCCGCCGCCAATGATGAGTTTGGGCTTGTGCTGTAACGCAAGTTCTTCCATTTCATCATAGTTGACACGTCCTGTTTCCTTGTTGAGGTTGTAACCTATTGGGTTGTACAGAATGCCAGATGTGTTTACTCTTGAGCCATGAGACAGGTGGCCGCCATGGTCAAGATTTAGCCCCATGAATGTATCTCCGGGGTTTAGGCATGCAAGGAAAACTGCGGCGTTGGCTTGTGCTCCCGAATGTGGTTGCACATTTACGTACTCTGCACCGAAGAGCCTTTTGGCACGTTCGATGGCGAGGGTCTCTGTTTGGTCGACAATTTCGCAGCCGCCATAGTAGCGATGGCCGGGGTATCCTTCTGCATACTTGTTGGTGTGCCATGAACCCATTGTTTTCATCACTTCGTCGCTGACAAAGTTTTCGGAAGCAATAAGTTCAATGCCTCGGAGTTGGCGTTGGTGCTCTGCTTCGAGTAGAGCGAAAATTTCGGGGTCTTTCATAATGTTTGGTTTTGGGTTAAACTTTATATGTGTGTATTTTATTAGTTGTTCTTTTTTACGGAAAATCCGAATTTGCCGATAAAATCTCCAAGTGCATAATAGCCTCCGTGTAAGTAGACCAAGGGGTTGCTTTGATCCAAATGCCATTTGCCCTGTTCATCGAGGAATTTGGCATCGGCTTGTACATTCGCTACTTCGGCTATAAACATATCATGTGAGCCAAGATGTACGATCTCTTTTACGCGACATTCAATACTTAATGGCGATTCTGCAACAATTGGGGTTTTAATGGCGTGTGATGGTGCGGGAGTTAAACCGGTTTCTTCAAATTTTTTGTAATCTCTGCCCGATTTTACACCGCACCAATCTGTTGCATTGGCAAGTTGCTCTGTTGTCAAATTTATGACGAACTCCATGTTGCGCTTGATGATATCGTAGGAGTATCGTTCGGGACGCACGGAAATGTAACACATGGCAGGGTTCGTGCAAATGGTTCCAGACCACGCTACGGTAAAGATGTTGTATTCATCAGGCGTGGTGCCACACGATATCAGAAGGGCTGGAAGCGGGTATATCATAGTACCCGGCTTCCAGTCAATTTTGTTTTGCATGAATTATACGAGTTTGATCGTGTCCAGCTTTTGCTCTTTTTCGCAATACTTGCACTGTATGATGCCGTGTTTGCTGTCCGTTACATGGAAGTGTGTGGACATCGGCTCGTTGTTGGTAATGCACTTTGGATTTCCACATTTAACGATTCCGATAATTTCCTGTGGCAGGGTGACACGTTTCTTTTCAACAACCTCGTAGTCGCGTATAACACATAGGGTGACATTGGGCGCAACCACGCTGAGTACGTTTAATTCTGCATCGGTAAAGAATTTCTCTGAAATTTTAATGATGCTTTTGTTGCCCATTTTTTTGCTTGGCAGGTTGTAGCCAATCATCACTTCAGATTCTACATTCTTGTCTTCAAGGTGCAGAAGTCTAACTACCTGAAACAATTTGTTGGAGGGTATGTGGTCTATGACGGTGCCGTTTTTGATGGCGGCGACCATAAGTTCTTGGCGTTTCATATTGTGTACTGTGGTTGTTTTATTTTTTTATGTCGTCTAAAGTTATTCCCAAAACATCGCAAATGATTGCTTGACGTGCGTATAGTCCATTACGTGCTTGTTCAAAATAATAAGCGTGTGGATCGTTGTCAACATCATAGGCTATTTCATTTACTCTTGGTAGCGGGTGTAGAATCTTCATATTCGGACGTGCGTCTTTCAGCATTGATGCACGCAGAATGTAAATATCTTTAACACGCTCATACTCCATCAAGTCCGTAAAACGTTCGCGTTGTACGCGTGTCATGTATAAAATATCTGCATTGCTGATAACCTCAGAGTTGAAATCCTCATGCTCTACAAACTTTATGCCGTGCTCACGACAATAAATTTTGTATACATCGGGCATGGCAAGTTCCTTCGGGGCAATAAAGTGGAATGTGGGGTTGAAATGGCGCATGGCCATGATGAGCGAGTGGACAGTACGTCCATACTTCAAGTCGCCAACGAGGTATATGTTGAGGTTTTCGAGTGTGCCTTGTGTTTTGTAGATGCTATAGAGGTCAAGCATCGTTTGTGATGGGTGCTGGTTCGCTCCATCTCCTGCGTTGACAACAGGCACAGGTGATACTTCGCTTGCATAGCGGGCTGCTCCTTCAAGATAGTGTCGCATTACTATGACATCGGCATAATTGCTCACCATCATGATTGTATCTTTCAGTGTTTCGCCTTTTGAAGAACTCGTTACTTTGGGGTCTGTAAATCCAATGACTCTTGCTCCCAAACGATTGGCAGCCGTCTCGAATGAGAGACGAGTTCGGGTTGACGGCTCGAAGAAAAGGGTCGCAACCACCTTGTCGTCTAAAATCTTTCGATTAGGGCGTTTCTCAAACTCCTGTGCCATTTGCAGGAGATACATTATCTTTTCTTTTGAAAGGTTGGCTATTGTCACTAAGCTACTTTTCTTGTTCATAGTGTGGTGGTTTTTATTTATATCGCTGTAAAATTAGAAATTTATAATTACTCGTGATAGCTTTTTATGTGTTTTCTTCAAGTGGGAGTGCAGTTTGTTTGTAACGTAGCAAGTCTGCTACAATGAAACTGCTACCTCCGACGTAGATGTAATCATTTGTTGATGCGTTATTGACGGCGGCTTCATAGGCTTCGGCCACATTGCTATATGTTTTACCATGTAAATCGTATTTTGTTGCAATGTTTGCTATCGTTTGCTCGCTTGTAGCACGCTTAACACTTGCTTTTGTCCAATAATAGCATGCTTCATGGGGTAGTGTGCTCATCACTCTTTCGATATCTTTATCTGAGGCCATGCCGAATACAATGTGCAGCTTGTTGCCAGATGTGGCAATTTGTGCCAGTTGGTGTGCCAGATATTGCCACCCGCCAGTGTTGTGACCGGTATCGCATATAATTGTTGGGTGCTCTTGCAATATCTGCCAGCGTCCGCGCAGACCTGTCATTTCACATACATGTTCGAATGCGTAAGTGATATCTTCGTGTGTGACAGAGAATATTTTTGACAGGCTGTGTAGAGCACACAAAATGGTATTCGCGTTTTTAATTTGGCATTCACCAGTTAATTCTCCGTAGATGTCGCCAAAACTGCGCGTAGTGTAATGTCGCAATTTGTGTCCGTACAAATCGCTAAACTCGCTGCTCAGTACTTCTTTGTTATCTTCAGCAAATAATATGGGGGCTTCCACCTCATGAGCTTTATGTTCAAACACAGAACGTGTTTCAGCATTGCATTCGCCGATAATTACCGGCACTTTATGCTTGATGATGCCGGCTTTTTCGCTTGCAATTTGAGCTAAAGTGTTTCCAAGAAATTGTGTGTGATCAAAACTGATATTTGTTATTACTGACAGTATCGGGCTTATGATATTGGTGCAGTCAAGTCTGCCTCCTAATCCCACTTCAATCACAGCAACGTCAACATGTTGCTCTGCAAAATACTTAAAAGCTAATGCGGTCGTTAGTTCAAAGAAAGAGGGGTGAAGCGGTTCAAAAAATGAGCGTTCTTTTTCAACGAAGTCTATGACATATTGTTGGGGCATCATTTCACCATTAATACGTATTCTTTCTCGAAAGTCTACTAGGTGTGGTGAGGTGTACAAACCAACTTTTAGTCCTGTATGCTGTAATATGGCTGCAATGGTATGTGCACAGCTGCCTTTACCATTTGTACCAGCAATGTGAATTGTTTTATATTGGTTGTGTGGGTGATTGAAGTGTGCATCCAGTATGTGAGTTGTTGACAATCCTTCTTTATATGCCGCACCGCCAACATGTTGAAAGAGTGGGGCGGAGTTGAACAAATATTGTATGGTTTCTTCGTATGTCATGATGGTTGAGCATGTTTCCGTATACAAAAAACGACGGGCAAGCAAGCATTGTTGTGCTTGCTAACCCGTCATAATGTGTACTATTTGTTGAAATAATTTCTAAAGGCTCTGAATATTTTGTTTTTAATGTTGTCGGTCGGTTGAATGTGTTTGCTACCATTGAGCGATTCAATTTTAGATTTTTCGTCTTTATCAAGATGCTCAGGTATGTAAACACTGATATTTACGACAATATCTCCTGTGCCGCTGCCATAGCCTTTAATAGCAGGCAAGCCTTTTCCACGTAATCTTAAAGCTGTTCCAGGTTGTGTCCCAGGTTCGATTTTAATACGCGCTTTACCTGTAAGTGTCGGCACTTCTATGGTATCACCCAAAGCAGCTTGTGGCACGGTTAAAAGCAGGTTGTAAATCAAGTCCGTTTCGTCTCTGATAAAATCAGGGTGCGGTGCTTCTTCAATAACAACTTGAATGTCGCCAGGAACGCCATTGTGCATGCCAGCATTACCTTTGCGAGGAATGTTGACAATCATACCCTCGCCAACGCCAGCTGGAATATTAAATTCAACAATCTCTTCGCCTTTAATGATGCCGTCACCATGGCAATGAGTACATTTGTGCTTAATGACAGTACCTTCACCATGGCATGTAGGGCAGGCTTCTTGAGATTGCATTAGGCCAAACATACTACGTTGTGTACGTATTACATAGCCTTGTCCATGGCATGTTGGGCATGTTTCAGGCTTAGATCCATTTTCACAACCGCTGCCGCCGCATTCAGGACATGTAATGTCCTTCTTCATCTTATATTTTTTGGTAACACCGGTTGCAATTTCCTCTAAGGTGAGTTTTACCTTCATGCGCATGTCTGCGCCTTTGTATTGTCTTGGTTGTGCACTTCTGCTGCCACCGCCAAAACCGCCAAATCCATGTCCGCCAAATATATCTCCGAAAGCGCTGAAAATGTCGTTGATGTCCATGCCTTGTCCACCAAAGCCGCCAAAGCCTCCAGCACCATTGACGCCGTCAGCACCAAATTGGTCGTATCGGGCGCGTTTGTCTGGATCGCGCAAGACGTCATACGCCTCAGCAGCTTGTTTGAACTTCTCTTCAGCTTCTTTATTGCCAGGATTCCTGTCAGGGTGATATTTAATGGCAACTTTTTTGTAAGCTCGTTTAATTTCGTCAGCAGTAGCAGTGCGCTCTACTCCTAATATTTTATAATAATCTTTCTCGTCAGCCATTTTGACAACTTGGGTGGATAGACTTGTTGTTTTGATTTATTCGCTTCGGCCACAATTATTTAGTTGCCTACTACCACTTTTGCGTGGCGAAGAACTTTGTCGTTGAGCATGTAGCCTGGCTGCACGCAATCCATAACAAGGTTTTTCTTGTCTTCGTCTTGTGCAGGTACAAGTGCGATAGCCTCGTGATAGTCTGTATCAAAAGGTTTGCCAATGGTATCCATTTTTTGAAGCCCCTGCGATGCAAGTGTCTTGTTCAGCTTTCCGGCAATGAGTTCAACGCCTTCTTTAAGTGCATTGACGTCATCGCTTTTCTGGATATTTGCTATAGCGCGGTCAAAGTCGTCCAAAATCGGTAGCAGTGCACTAAGCACTTTTTCACCACCGTTCAAAATCAACTCGGTTTTCTCTTTCAGCGTACGTTTGCGATAGTTGTCAAACTCTGCAACTTGTCGTAGATATTTGTCTTTTAATTGCGCTATTTCTTCGTTGGCTGCTTCCAGCTTTTCAGCATCAGTCAGTTCCTTCTCAGTTTCAGTAGCATTTTGAGTTTGAGTCTCTTTTGCCTGCTCTTCAACTTCTTTATGTTCTTTATTTTCCATTTTCATGATTGTCTCAGAATATTTTTATTCATTCATGCAACAATTATGCCATTGGTCTTAATCGGCGGTATTGTAAAGTTTTTCTTTTAATTCTTTAACTCTATCGTCATGGATATAATCTTCGTAAGTCATCAATTTGTCTATACTGCCATTAGGAGTCAGTTCGATGATGCGATTAGCAACGGTATTGATAAACTCGTGGTCATGGCTTGAGAAAAGAATGTTGCCTTTGAACAATTTGAGGTTATTGTTGAAGGCTTGAATACTTTCCATGTCAAGGTGGTTGGTCGGCGTGTCAAGAATAAGGCAGTTGGCATTACGCAGTTGCATACGTGCAATCATGCAGCGCATCTTCTCACCACCCGAAAGCACATTCACCTTCTTTTGTATGTCTTCGTCCTTAAACAACATACGTCCGAGGAATGCCTTAAAGTATACATCATTGCCTTCGCCAAATTGGCTTAACCATGTCAGCATGTCCATGTCTGTATTGAAGTATGATGTGTTATCAAGGGGCAAGTAGGCAGTTGTGATGGTAACGCCCCATTTGTATGAGCCACTGGCAGGTTTTGCATTGCCATTGATTATTTCGAAAAGTGCGGTCATAGCTCGAGGGTCATGGCTAAGGAACACAATCTTTTCGCCTTTTTCAACAGTAAAGTTGAGTTTGTCAAACAATACGGTGCCATCTTCCAGAGTCGCTTTCAAGTCTTTTACTTCAAGAATTTGGTTACCTGGATCGCGTTCCATCTGGAATATGATGCCAGGATACTTACGCGTAGAGGGCTTAATCTCTTCCACGTTAAGCTTCTCAAGCATCTTCTTACGGCTCGTAGTTTGTTTGCTTTTAGCCACATTCGCAGAGAAACGACGAATGAATTCTTCCAGTTCCTTCTTCTTTTCTTCAGCTTTCTGCTTCTGATTTTGTGCCTGTCTCAAGGCTAATTGCGAAGATTCGTACCAGAAAGAATAGTTTCCGGAAAACAATGTAACCTTTCCGTAGTCAATATCGACAGTGTGAGTACAAACCTGGTCAAGGAAGTGACGGTCGTGGCTAACGACGAGCACGGTATGTTCAAAGTTACCGAGATATTCTTCCAGCCATTCTACAGTTTCCAAGTCCAAGTCGTTGGTAGGCTCATCAAGCAGCAGATTGTCAGGTTCACCAAAAAGGGCTTGTGCCAACATGACACGTACTTTTTCCTTACCGCTAAGTTCACCCATCAATTTGCTGTGCAATTTTTCCTTGATACCCAGTCCGCTAAGCAGTGTGGCAGCATCGTTTTCAGCTGTATAACCGCCCATTTGTGCAAACTTGTCCTCAAGTTCGGCAACTTTAATGCCGTCCTCATCAGAGAAGTCTGCTTTAGAATAAAGTTCATTGCGCTCTTGCATGATTTTCCACATGGTAGTGTGTCCCATGAGTACAGTGTCAAGCACAGTGAACTCGTCGTATTTGAAGTGGTCTTGGCTGAGCACAGAAAGGCGTTCGCCTGGTCCCATTTCGACACGGCCCTTGTTAGGCTCAAGTTCTCCAGAAATGGCTTTCAACAAGGTTGATTTGCCAGCACCATTGGCACCTATAATACCATAGATGTTGCCATTGGTGAATTTCATGTTGACGTCTTGATAAAGTATTCGCTTGCCGAATTGAATTGCTAAGTTGGAAACGGTAATCATATTTTGTTTTATGTTATTTCTGTTATGTATTATGTAAGCAGTTATGCTGACTTCGACTGCAAAGTTACTCAAATATAATTAAACTGAGGCCGGAAGGCATATTGTAAGTACACAATCTGGTAGCAATCGGTATTCTATGGCATCATGAAAAGTTGCTTCTTTATATGAAACTTCTGCTATAAGATTGCTAAATGCGTCTTTTTTCAATAAGATGCCATCTCTGAAAGATAATCCCGCTAAATCATGACTCTTATATATAGACTCTTTGGCGCTCCAAATGGTGCAAAAGGCTTTTGCGTCTTCATCAGTGATAACCTTTGTATCAACTAAGGCTGCGACTTCTTGTTCTGCTGCAAACATTTTTGAAACCCTTTTCGCCGTATTGTTCCATCTTTCGATGTCAATGCCATGCTCTCTGTGTGAGAAGCTGAGTGCAAAGTGGCCATCAGTATGTGATATGCTGATATAGTATTGTTTATTCGACAAGTAAGGTGCACCATTTTCGTTGTAGCAAATCCTTACGTCTTTTCCAAGTAGTTTGCACAGGATAACTCTGACAGACACCTTTTCAACAAACCTTTTGTCACACATATTCGATAGCCCATCTTTTTCTTCGGCAGAAACGCAAATGTCTGCATATTTCTGAATGTCCAATCGTGTGAGTTTGTGATGCCATAAAAAGACCCGCACCTCGTTTGCTGCTAAGTTGTCAAGCATTGTCGATGCGAGTCTTTCTATATCTGTGTCTATAAATTCTTGTATGTTCAGCACTTCTTGTCTTTTAGAATGGGCACTTTTGTGGAGGTGGGGTGTTGCCGTTTTGACTTTGTGAGGCAGGAAACGGGTTGCTTTGCGTGGGCTGTGTGCTGTTGTCACCTTGTTGCGCTGTATTTGTTTGGCTCCGTGGTGTCAGCATTTCCATGTTTGATGCCCAAATCTCAGCCGTTCTGCGTGTAACGCCTTTCTTGTCTGTATACGATCGGTAGCGCAGTTCGCCTTCGATGTACAATTTGTCGCCTTTATGTACATAACGCTCCACAATTTCAGCCAACCGCCTCCACAAATAGATGTTGTGCCATTCTGTGCGCTCTGGCACATTGGTACCATTGGGTAGGGTGTAGCCTGGAACGCTTGTGGCCAATCGAAGTTGCGCTGTGCAGACGCCTTGATCCAAATAGCGGATTTCTGGATCATTGCCAACGTGGCCAATGAGCATGACTTTGTTTAATGACATAAGATTATAGGATAGTATGTTGTTCTGATTTCTTGTAAATGAATAAGGGCGTTCTCGCTGTTTAAAAGTTCTTTATCTTATGCGGTCGGCAGCCCTAATCAAGGCTTCGTCGTGTTTGATTGCTCTTTTTGCTAAATAAAGTACAATAATGGCGAGAACAGGAAATAGGCAACCCAATTCAAAATGCAAACTTGTTGCAGTTCTGCTTTGTACAGATAATATGTATGCAGCAAAACTGATATACCACATCAAATTGCTTGCCATGGCAAGGTTGGTGATTTTAATCTGCTTCTTTCTGTTTTTGTAGGTAAATATGGCGGTTACGGCAGCAATAATGCTCGCAATGGCGAAAAATGCCATTCCGTATGGATGTCTTCCAACAATCTCAGGCAAGCAGGCAGGATAGTAGCCTACACTGCTGATGTTGAAAGATTCTTTTGCGCCATAAAAAGCCCAAACGGGAACAAAAAACGTAAAGGCCGGAAATAATCCGGCCAATACGAGGTATATGCTTTGAATACGTTGTATCATGCTTCGGTGCTCAAGTTGTCTTTATCCTTAGCAGGATTGCGGAAGTAGATATTGTGATGCAAGAATTCGTCCGCAGCAATCAGTGTAGGCTTTGGCAATTTCTCGTAATAGCGTGAGATTTCGATTTGCTCGCGGTTCTCAAAGGTCTCTTCCAAATTGTCGTTAGTCGAGGCAAACTCCTTCAGTTTACGCTGCAGGTCGTCTCTCATCTGCACAGCAATCTGATTGGCGCGCTTAGACATGATGACAACACTCTCGTAGATATTGTTTGTGCCGTCGCAAAAGTCCATCAAATTGTGCGTAACTGTGTTTGTTGGTGCTTTACTTTTCTTGTAATCCATTTTATATCTTTAGTTTGCTTTGTTTTTATTTTGTAGAGGCATTACTTGTGTCCTCGTCAGTGTTATCAGTCGTTTGAACGTATTTCTTGGCTTTGTTGAACAAGTCTTTTGCCTCTTTCATATACTTCGATTCAGGGTATTCATTTACGAACCCATAATATTCGTCAATAGCATTATGATAGCGTTCTTCTTTCTTGCTCTCTACACTGAATTGTGCCAATTTGAATTTGGCTCTCAGTATCAATATGGCAAAATCGTCTCGTCTTGTTGTGTACGGATAATCCTTAATGGCATTTTCAGCTGTAACGATACAAGCGCCATAATTACCATTGCTGCCATTACCTATATAGCTTCCAAGGTCGTAGTATAGCTTTGCCGAAAGGTATTCTTTCTCCACCAATTTGTCTTGTAGCTTGAAAATGAGCTCTTGTGCTTGCGGACGTAATTTGCTTGACGGGAAGTTCTCAATGAAATTTTGGAATTCCGTAACAGCCTGAAATGTTTCAGTTTGGTCAAGCTTCGGCTCGGGCGTAATCATGTATAACGATTTGCCACAATTGAAGCGCGCTTCTTCTACATATTTACCCTTAGGGTATGTTTGGTAGTATTTCCTGAAAATAGTAGCAGCAGCATCGTATGAATGTGCTTTCATGTTGCACAAACCTGACAGATACAAGGATTCTTCACCTTGGTCAGTGCCCTTAAGCACAGACAAAATATCCTGTATGAGGAGCGCAGCACGATTGTACATGCCTTCGGCATAGTATTGCTTTGCCACTTCATATTTGTATTCATAGTCTTGTGTCTTGACCACGCGGTTATAGTCTGCACAAGACGCGAAGAATGCTATTATGCTGCAATATATGATGAGAACTATCTTATTCATAATCCAAATTTGGTGCAAATGTACAAATAAATATTGTGTTGCGGACGCGCTTCAATGTTTTTTATATGAAATATACAGATATACGCTGCATTTTCAATAGTAAAAAACAAAATCCCACTTTTACTTGCGGTAAAAAGTGGGATTTAGGCTTATTGTCGTTATTTCGTTTGTGGACGTACGTCTATCATCAACTCGTCAAGTTGCTTTTGGTCTACTCTCGATGGCGCATCAAGCATAACGTCACGTCCCGAGTTGTTCTTGGGGAACGCAATGCAGTCGCGTATGCTGTCGAGACCGGCGAAGAGTGAAACCCAGCGGTCGAGTCCGTAGGCCAGACCACCGTGAGGTGGTGCACCATACTTGAAGGCATTCATCAAGAAACCAAATTGCTCCTGTGCACGTTCGGGGGTGAAGCCAAGCACCTTGAAAATCTTGGCCTGGAGCACGGCGTCATGTATTCTGATAGAACCGCCGCCAACTTCAACACCATTGCACACCATGTCATATGCGTCTGCCAATACTGATGCCGGGTCAGTGTCAAGCAGTGGCACGTCTTGTGGACGGGGTGCTGTAAATGGGTGGTGCATTGCCAGCAGACGGCCTTCTTCTTCGCTCCACTCAAACATGGGGAAGTCAACAACCCAAAGCAGAGCAAACTTGTTTCTGTCGCGCAAACCAAGGCGTTCGCCCATTTCAAGTCGCAATTCGCAAAGCTGCTTGCGTGTCTTCATGGCATCATCGCCAGACATGATCAAAATCAGATCGCCAGGTTTGGCGTCCATCTTGTGTTTGAGTTGTTCAAGCACTTCGGGCGTGTAGAATTTGTCAACAGAACTCTTTACCGTGCCATCTTCGTTTACTTTAGCGTGAACCAAGCCCTTAGCTCCGATTTGTGGCGACTTGACAAAGTCTGTAAGTTGATCAAGTTGCTTGCGCGTGTAGTGCGCACAACCTGGGGCACAGATACCACCAATGTATTTGGCATCGTTAAACACGCCAAACGTTCCTGTTCCGCCCAATGTATCCTTCAGTTCAACAAACTCCATACCAAATCGCATATCGGGTTTGTCTGATCCGAAGCGTCGCATGGCTTCATGCCAAGGCATACGTATAAATGGCGTATTGCCCAAATCGTAATGGCGGACCTCCTTAAAGAGGTATTTGGCCATTTCTTCGAAGGTGTTCAGAATGTCGTTTTGTGTCACAAAAGACATTTCGCAGTCTATCTGGGTGAACTCGGGTTGGCGGTCGGCACGCAAGTCTTCGTCGCGGAAACACTTCGCTATCTGGAAGTAGCGATCCATTCCTGCCACCATGAGCAACTGCTTCAGCGTCTGCGGACTTTGCGGCAGTGCGTAAAATTGACCGGGGTTCATGCGTGAGGGGACGATAAAGTCGCGTGCGCCTTCGGGTGTAGAACCGATAAGTACAGGCGTCTCGATTTCGAGGAATCCCTTCGAGTCAAGGAAATTACGTACAGCAATGCAGAATTTATGACGCAATTCCAGGTTTGCACGAACATTCTCACGGCGCAAATCCAAATAGCGGTATTTCATGCGCAAGTCGTCACCGCCATCAGTGTTCGTTTCGATGGTAAATGGTGGAACAAGCGATTCGTTGAGAACCGTCATTTCGCTGACAATAATTTCGATATCGCCAGTTGGTATTTTTTCGTTCTTGGCGTAGCGCTCATTCACGGTACCTTTTACCTGAATGACATATTCGCGTCCCAATTTGTTAGCTTGTGCACAGAGTTCAGCATTTGTCTCTTCGTTGAATACGAGCTGTGTTATGCCATAGCGGTCACGAAGGTCAACGAAAGTCATGCCACCCATTTTACGGCTACGCTGCACCCAGCCGGCCAGTGTTACCTCCTGTCCGACATTGTCAATGCGCAGTTCTCCGCAAGTGTTTGTTCTATACATGTTGTTTTGATATTTTTTTGTGCTTCGTATAATAATGCCTGTTGCCATGTGGCGGGGTGTGTGACAAAATTATAGAAGCCAAGGTCTTATTTCGCTGCGAAATTACGAATATTGTTTGATACAGAAAAACGTGTGTTGAATTTATTTTACTTTTACGCCATAAACGTGCCGGTGTATGGTGCCAGTGACCTTGTCGAACCCTTTTGTTGTAAAGACCGGGTCCGTACTCATGATACGGAGTTCGATAGGAGCGTCACACGGTCTGTATGCAGGCTGCATATATGGGAGTTCAGACAATGTGAACCCATGTTTGTTGTAAAAGGCTATTCTGCGCTTGCTGATGTCGTCGGTGGGCATTTCCACTTCCAATACGACAGGTTTGCCTTGGCAAGATTGTTTGAACGTATCAATAGCCTTTCCGCCAATGCCGTTCCCACGTAGCGACTTAGAGGTTGCAAAATGCTCTATATAGATAAAATCCTCGAAATCCCAATATGAAATAAAGCCTGCAAACACATCATCTGACAATATTTCTATTATGCAAAAATGATTGCGTGTTTGCCACAGGTCCAGCCATTGGGCAACGGGACGTCGCTCAATCTTAGGGAATGCTTCAGTGTACAATGCAATAGCCTGGTCGATACTCTGTTTCGTGATTTGTCTGATCTGCATAAACGTTGTACGTAGTTAGTCTTGTTCAACAAACTTCAGACTCAGTATTTTGGAGAGCCTGTCTCGAAGGGCACATTCATCGTCTTGTCGCACAGAAACCGTGAGGATTGTGCCTTGAAGGTCATAGTCGCGTTGCGTAATGTCGGCCCCAATTTCGCGTATAAATCGCATGGCGGTGTCAGCGTCGGTGTAGGGAATTGACACAATCAAGGTCGAAGTAATAATCTTTTCTTCACACTCGGCAAGGTTTAGTGCTTCGCCCATGCAGGTTTTATATGCAACTCCTAATGGCCCTGTGCCTAACTTTACGCCACCAAAATATCTTACCACAATACCTAAGGTGTATGTAAGGTCGTGCGACACAATCTGACCTAAAATGGGGCGGCCAGCGGTTCCGCTCGGTTCACCATCATCGTTTGCGCGTGTCGTTTTGCCATCGTTGCCAATGACGTAAGCGTAGCAAACGTGCCGTGCATCGTAATATTTCTTTTTATATGCAGCTATGATGCTCTTGGCTTCATCTTCGCTCTCAACGTGCATGGCAAATCCCAAGAAACGAGAGCGCTTTTCGGTCAATTGGTATTCGGCTGATGACGTTACCGTCAAGTATGTGTCCATAAGAATGTCAGATTGTTCTATAAAGACCGTAAATTTTACTACAACTAAAAATAACTACGGGGAAGCCTTTGCAGACCTCCCCGCGATGCAACGTGCCGTAGCACATGCTAACTCCTCATCGAAGCTGTTGCAAAGGTAATAATAATAATTTAATAAACAAGCGTTATGAACAAATTTTTCTCTTTTTTCGCAGTGTCCAACCGATACAAGCATCTCATCGGCGGCTTCATCGTCGCCACACTTGCCGGTTCTTTCTATGCTGCCGTATATGCAGCCATAGTCGCCGCATCGTGCCTCGAACTCAAAGACCATCTCTACGGCAACTCTCGGGACTGGACAGACTGGCTCTGCACCCTCCTCAGCGGTATCTATGTGTTCAAATGGTGGGACGCTTTGTGTCAGTCCAATATGGTAAAGGTACGGGACTTTTGTATCTGAAGTTGGAGCAGTGCTACTGCCAAGGTGAGCGGATTTGTGAAAATGCTGGTGGTCTGATGATTATGAATGTCAGATATCTTGCTTAAAGATGTGTGTTCATAATACAGACCACCAGCATTGATGAAAGCGTTCCTCGCCTTAGTTAAAGTGATAAAGGAATGTCGCGATGCCAGACAGTGCGGGCTTCTTTTGGCCTTTTATCTCGATGGTGAACTTGATTTCCACCTTGCAGATGCCGCGCAAGTTGGCTATGCTGTGCAATGTTGCCACCAGGCGCACGCTTTGGCCGCTCAACACGGCCTGGCCGTACTTCATCTTGTCCATGCCATAGTTTACCATCATCTTGAGATTGTTCACCTTGATGATTTGCTCCCACATATAGGGCAGCAATGACAGAGTCAAATAGCCATGTACAATAGTTTGTCCAAATGGGCCGTTCTTGGCCTTTTCGGGGTCAACGTGTATCCATTGGTGGTCAAGTGTGGCATCGGCAAATGCGTTAATGCGGTCTTGGTCAATTTCGAGCCAGTCAGACTTGCCAAGTTCTTGTCCAAGATATTTTTCAAATTCTTCGTAAGAGTTGATAGTCAGCATGTTCAGTGTAATGTTTTAGAGTAATAAAATAATTATTGTCTTGATATCTCGTCCATAGTCAGAGAGGTGATCAGCAGTTGCGGGTCAATCTCGGCCGAACATTTGTATTGTCCGAAGGTTTTGCCTTCGTTGTCCCGTTCAATATGTTGGTCCACGCTGAATGTGGCGATGTAGCTTTCGTTGCTGTTCTTCTTTATTTGGAAGTCGCGGTTGACAGTGAACTGAACACTCTGAATGTGCTCATTAAACATACCTTGAATAGTGCTGAGTACGGTCGCCTTACTTGCATTGTGCTGGTGCAGGAATGTTTTCATTGTCGAGGCAATGTTAGTACATATCTTGCTCTCGTCTTGTGCTGCAAAACCATTGTAGAAATCCGTCACGATGTTCATGATCTGTATACGCTCATCATCGCTAACTTCTTGGTCGCGCAATGTGCCTTGAGCAATTGAGGCTTCTGAGGCATATCGGCCGTCGGGGTGTGCGTCAAGATAGCGTTGAAATGCCTCAGGCGTACCGAGCTTCTGAGCTGTGATGTAATCAAGTGAGTCTATTTTGATATCGCACAGGCGTCCGTATTGTATATCTGAGTATGTATTCTTAAAGTTTATGAAGTCATTTACGTTGTCAGACAAGGAAATACTCTGCCATTTTGAAAGCATTGCTTCAAGTGTGTTCAAGCGTTGACGCACTTCGTTGGCATGCTCGCTGTTCGGGTATTTTTCCAAGAAATCTCTGTAGTCTTGCGGGTTGTCATTGTTTTCGAGCACTTCGTATGCCATTTCCTCTTGCGATGCGGCATTGCTCGAAATGATATAGTACGATGCGCCACCTATAATAAGTAGCAAAATGACAATCGTTGCGATAATCCAATTTCTTTTTTTGTTGTTCTTTGGCTGTAAAGCTGGTGCTTGAGCCATGTCTTGAGCAGCGGTTCCATTAGTGGGTTGCTGACCGTCTGCCACATTAGAGGGTTGTGCACTGTCGTTGGAGCTGACTGTGCCTGTGGTTTGTTGTTCCATGTTATGTTGTTTTATTAAATGCTTGGTTCGAAACTTGCAAAATGTGTGTCTCGTTCTTTTAATCGTGCAAAATTACATCAACGAAGCATATAAACAAAACAATGCCATGCTTTTTTGGGTATTTTCCCCTTCAGTATCCGTATGTTCTAAGTGAGTATGTGGTGTGAAATAAATGGACTGTGGATCAATATAATGGTGCGCATGAGCAAAACTATATTGCACGTTGATGATAATAAACGACGAAGGGGGTATTGTATAAGTTATGTCCATAAAAATGTGCAGGTGCCACACTCCTTTGCACCACGTTGTCTATATTACATGCACTTTTTGCGTAAATTGTCTGCACTCTGCACTAAAGCTCTTAAATGCTTGAATAAGAACGTGTTATGGCGTGTAGGTAACGTTGATTTTGTATGCACTTCGGCGATGCTATCTACACTTGTCTGCACTCGAAATGTTGGTGTCTGCACTGTCTGCACTACCATGTGCAATTACTTGCACTGGCAGCGTGTCATTTCGGTATAGGGAGACAGAAAAAAATGTCGGACTAACAGGAGTTCCTCTCCCCCTATGCTGTTTCGGCGCCCTGGCACAATCGAATAAATTTTATCTGCTGACGGGTGCAGACAAGAGTGTATATGAAAAGACTAAAGTAAAGGACACTAAGGTAGTTATCGGCCCGTGCGTGCAGACAAGAGTGTATATGAAAAGACTTGGCGTATACACTGTATAACATATTGAATATCATTGTATTATGCGCAAAAGTGCAGAGTGTAGACAAAAATGTCATAAACAAAAAACGAGAAGGTAAACGACATTATGTGTCCGCGTGCATATAGTATGTTTGCACTTCACATGGTAAGTATGCCACTCCGCATAATCGGAAAGCTAAAGTTCTGATCTGAATGTAGGCGAATATTGTGTACCAATGTTTCATTCCTCATGTTCTTATTTGCTGTATAAATGGTGTAATGAGCGAAAAATGAAATCATTTTTCATATCAACTGAGTTAGTTGTTGTATCTTTGCATAAGATAGGCTGCGGTTCGGCAAAGATTGCAAGTGAACTTGCATCTTTGCGCTCACCTTGCACTATCTTTGCATAAATTTCATACGACATAAATAATGCAACAATACAAAAACAATATAATAGGCGCAGTTTTGTGCTGCATCTTTCTGCTGATGGTATTGTCAGGGTGTGGCAGTGCGGAGAAATCAATAAAGAGGGGCGATGCCGCACTTGCACTTGGCGAATATGCCGAAGCTGCAGCACAATATAAACGGGCTTATGGGCAAACCCCGGCTACAGACAAGAAAAGACGTGGGTTCGTAGCCTATAAGATGGGTGATGCTTACAGACGCTATGGCAATGTGGCCAGAGCAGTCGGTGCATTTCAAAATGCTGCTCGTTATGGTGTAAAAGATACTTTAACCTATTTGCATTTGGGCGACATGCTTCGTCTGCAGGGCAATTATAAGGGAGCGGAAAATGCTTATAGGGCTTATGCCGATTCTTTTCCTGGCGATTTGCGTGCAGAACAAGGTATTAACGATTGCCTTACTGCTCCCTCTGTCAAACAGACAGGTTCAGCCTATAGTGTCAAGTTGGCTACTTTGTTTAATAGCTCGCGTTCAGACTTTAGTCCGGCTTATATGGGCGTTGATGCGCAACAGTTGTATTTTACGTCAACGCGTCAGCAGGCAAAGGGGGATATTAGCAGCATTACAGGCATTAAGAACGGTGACATATTTTTCTCCAAGAAAGACGAAAAAGGCAAGTGGAAAGTGGCTGAGGCTGTGGAGGGAGATGTAAATACCGAGAACGACGAAGGTGCTTGTTCCTTTACACAGGACGGAAAAACGATGTATTTTACAGTGTGTCGCACCGATCCTTCTTATCCCCGAATGGCTGAAATTTGGAGTTCGCAGCGTACAGATGCCAAATGGAGCAAGCCTGTGCAAGTCAAGATTTCTAATGACACGCTGTCCTCGTTTGCACACCCCGCAGTTTCTCCTGACGGACGATGGTTGTATTTCTCGTCGGACATGCCGGGTGGTCAAGGCGGTTTAGATTTGTGGCGTATAGAAATTGGTGGCAAGCATGGCATGGGGCGCTTAGAAAATCTCGGTCCGGCCATCAATACAGCTGGCAACGAATGTTTTCCGACATGCCGTCCCTCAGGCGAGCTATATTTCTCAAGTGACGGACACACCAGTAATATGGGCGGCCTTGACATTTATCGTGCAAAGGAGGACACCATATCAAACGAATGGAAGGTTGAGCATCTGCCTTCGCCTATAAATTCAAATGGTGACGACTTTGGCATGACATTCGAGGGCGTACATAATAGGGGCTTTTTCTCGTCAAACCGGGCAACAGGTGGGCGAGGTTGGGACAAAATATATGAATTCTCATATCCTGAGGTACTGCAGAGTGTAAAAGGCTGGGTGTATGAGCAAGATGGGTACGAATTGCCTGCGGCCGTCGTATATATGGTAGGCAGTGATGGTACAAACGAAAAGATTGGCGTCCTTTCTGATGGCTCATTTGTGAAACCTCTCAAGCCTGGGGTTAGCTATCTGATATTGGCCACGTGTCAAGGATATCTGAACGTTTGCAACGAGTTGCGTGCCGACACAACTGAGGTTGAAAAGCAGCATGTGTTGCAATTCCCGTTGCCGAGTATCAGTTCTCCCGTGCTGGTGCGTAATGTGTTCTATGAGTTTGACAAGGCCACCCTCACCGATAATTCGCGCGAGGCGCTTGATCGCTTGGTTAAAATGCTTAATGAAAATCCTAATGTGACAATCGAACTTGCGGCTCATTGCGATTATCGCGGTAATGCAGAGTACAACTTGAAATTGTCGCAGCGACGTGCAGAGAGCGTGGTGCGCTACTTGACAGAACATGGTATAGCGTCTGACCGCTTGACCGCAAAGGGGTATGGCAAGGAGATGCCCAAGGTGGTGAATAAAAAGCTGACGGAAACTTATCCCTTCTTACATGAAAACGACACATTGAGTGTGCCGTACATATTAAAGTTGCCGGCAGACCAGCAAGAAGTTTGTAATGCCTTGAACCGACGTACAGAGTTCCGCGTACTGCGTACAACTTATGGGCTGTTCGATGCCAACGGAAACTTAAGACCGGAAGCACTGCGCAAAACTGAGGATAAGTAGAGATATAAGTAGCAAAAACGAAAAGAAAATAATAAGATGATAATAGCAAAGTTCTTGAATGCCTTCGGGCGTTACCTCATGTTGATGGGACGAACATTCTCGCGCCCGGAACGCATGCGTATGTTCTTAAAGCAGTATATAAAGGAGATGGTGCAGCTTGGTGTCGACTCCATAGGTATTGTATTGCTTATATCGTTCTTTATCGGTGCAGTGATTTGCATTCAGATAAAGTTGAACATACAGAGTCCTTGGATGCCGCTATGGGTGTCGGGGTATGTCACACGCGAAATCATGTTGCTTGAGTTCTCATCGAGTATCATGTGTCTTATTTTGTCGGGCAAGGTTGGGTCAAACATCGCCTCCGAATTAGGTACTATGCGCACTACGCAGCAGATTGATGCACTGGAGATAATGGGGGTCAACCCGGCTTCGTTCTTGATTTTGCCCAAAATCACGGGGCTTGTCACTATCATGCCACTCTTGGTTGTGTTCAGCACCTTTAGTGGTATAATAGGTGCGTATGCCACAGCTTATATTGGTCATATCATTACACCGTCCGATTTAACGGCTGGTCTTCAGCACTCTTTCACACAATGGTTTTTCTGGATGGGCGTGATTAAATCGCTATTCTTTGCATTTATCATTTCGAGTGTGTCTTCATTTTATGGTTATAATGTCGAAGGTGGAAGTATTGAGGTGGGAAAGGCAAGCACCAATGCCGTGGTGTCGTGCTCTATGCTCATATTGTTTTCTGATTTATTCCTTACACAATTACTCTCATGATTGAAATTAAGAATTTACATAAGTCGTTTGATGGCAAGGAGGTGTTGAAAGGGATAACCTCAACATTTGACAGTGGTAAGACCAATCTTATCATTGGTCAAAGCGGTTCGGGCAAAACAGTGCTGATTAAGAACATCGTGGGCTTGTTTGAGCCCACCGAGGGCGATGTGCTTTACGATGGCCGCAGTTTTATGCAGATGACAAAGCGCGAGCGCGCCATGCTACGTCGTGAAATGGGTATGATTTTTCAAAATGCGGCGTTGTTCGATTCTATGTCGGTGCTTGAGAATGTGATGTTCCCACTCGATATGTTTTCAAATGACAGTTATAAGGAACGTGTACGTCGTGCACAATTCTGTCTTGATCGCGTCAATTTAACAGATGCCGGAGCAAAGTATCCTGGTGAAATTTCGGGCGGTATGCAAAAGCGTGTGGCTATTGCGCGAGCCATTGCCCTGAACCCCAAATACTTGTTCTGCGATGAGCCAAATTCAGGCCTGGACCCTAAAACCTCTTTGGTTATTGACGAGTTGATACACGACATAACCAAAGAGTTTAACACAACCACAATAATCAATACGCATGACATGAACTCTGTGATGGGCATTGGTGAGCACATTTTGTTTATCTATCAAGGACACAATGAGTGGGAGGGGACAAAAGATGATGTCATGTCATCAAGCAATGAATTACTCAACAATTTCATATTTGCTTCCGACTTGTTCCGTAAGGTAAAGGAGGTAGAGCAGCAGGAAGAGAAAAAGCACCATGCTGTAAAGTAGAGGCCATTGTGCTCTCTACATTGCTTATATAATTACTTCACAGAAAAATATGTAAAAACAGACAACGATAAAGACAACATGAATCAATGAGAAGTACCATAAATATAAACCGATGGATTGCAATCATCGGTATATTAGCACTCATTGTTTTGCATTTTATATAATTCTAACAACAATATAACTATGAACAATATTATTGAAGACTTCTGTGTGGCTTGGCAAACGCTTGATGCAGAACTCATAATAAAGCATTTAGATAATAGCTTTGTCTATGATTCACAATGGGTGTTTGAATCACTGGATTGTAATGGATACAAGGATTACATCCGCGGAAAATTTGCGACTTTGAAAAAGAATGACATTCGGATAAATGCATCTATAGTTGAAGATCCTTATTGGGGTGGTCAGATGCTCGTGCTTGATCAAAACGGACAATCATTTTACTATAGAATCAAAGTTAAAAACGGGAAAGTGATTAAAGGAGACTTGTGTATGTTCTAACAGAAAGGAACTACTAAGGCATACTTTTAGCCATATAATATGACATCTTCAACATCTGGAAAGATTAGAATAGACACTATCCCATATTTTACCGCGTACCATTGTAGACGATTGCCACTGCTTATGTCTTATAAACATTATAATTGTTGGTATGCACTTTTGGCCGATAAACGAATGTCGAGATTTGTTCGCCAATGAATTTATCGATTGTCTGGTAAAACTCGGTAGAGCATGTTCCAGCTTGTAAAGGAACTTGAAGGCTTAATTTTTCTCTTGGTGAGAAATATGTTTATGTGTAACCGCAAGTTCGGAGTGGTATTGTAATATACATGTTAGTATTCTATTAAGTCTCGTGTATATTACAATGCCATTCCGAACTTGCGGTTACAGATATGTCAAGCAACTGCTTGGGAACGCATCATAATGGCTGATACACTTGGATAGTATTGTGTGACATAAATGCGAATATTGTGCATTTTATCTTACAAAATGTAATTATTATATGTATAATATCTGTTATTATGAAATTATTCGTGCATAATGCGTTATTTTGAAAGATAAGTCATTATCTTTGCATGACGACAAGCAAATATGCCATGCAATCAAGCGCGAACCATTGGCATTTTGCATTGTAATATAGGCAAGTAACAACAATATGAATAAGTCACACGCATAAAAACACAATACGAGGACGCTATGCATAAACAAGACAATTTTAACGAAGGGCTTTATCGCGCTGAGAACGAGCACGACGCTTGCGGCGTAGGCATGATAGTCAACATTCATGGAGGGAAAAGCCATGAATTGGTTGATTCTGCTTTGAAGGTTCTTGAAAACATGAAGCACCGCGGTGCCGAGGGCGCAGACAACAAAACTGGTGATGGTGCGGGCATCATGCTGCAAATACCTCACGAGTTTATTTTGCTGCAAGGCATTCCTGTTCCTGAAAAGGGCAATTATGGTACTGGCTTGGTATTTCTGCCAAAGGATGCCGCAGAGCAAGAACAGATACTCAGTATTTTTATTGAAGAAATAGAGCGTGAGGGGTTATCGCTCATGCATTTGCGCACTGTTCCTACCAATTCTGACATATTGGGCGAGGAGGCACTTGCTACAGAACCCGCAATAAAACAAGTGTTTATAACGGGTGGAACTCCCGAAACTCTTGAACGCAAACTGTACATCGTTCGTAAAAAGGTAGAGCGTCGTATTGATAATAAGAACTTCTATATTTGTTCGCTTTCGTCAAAGAATATTGTGTATAAGGGTATGCTTTCTTCTACGCAGTTGCGTGAGTATTACCCAGACTTGACACAGCCTTACTTTACCAGTGGACTTGCAATTGTTCACTCACGTTTCTCTACAAACACGTTCCCTACATGGGGATTGGCACAGCCTTTCCGCTTGTTGGCGCATAATGGCGAGATTAACACCATTCGTGGCAATCGTGCGTGGATGGAAGCACGTGAGTCTGTGCTTTCAACTCAAACGCTTGGCAATATAAAGGATATCCGCCCCATCATACAACCCAACATGAGCGACTCGGCTTCGCTTGACAATGTGCTCGAGTTCCTGGTTATGTCGGGCTTAAGCTTGCCTCATGCCATGGCCATGTTGGTGCCGGAGAGCTTTAATGACAAGAACCCTATTTCTGAGGATCTTAAAGCATTCTATGAATACCATTCTATTTTGATGGAGCCGTGGGACGGCCCAGCTGCATTGTTGTTCAGCGATGGCCGTTTTGCGGGCGGTATGCTTGACCGTAATGGTTTGCGTCCGGCTCGTTATTTAATAACCAAGAATAACACCATGGTGGTGGCGTCAGAGGCAGGCGTGATAGGTTTTGAGGCTTCTGAAATAAAGGAAAAGGGCCGTTTGCAACCAGGCAAAATTCTGTTGATAGATACGCAGGAGGGCAATATTTATTATGATGGCGAGTTGAAGGATCGTTTGGCCACAGCGCACCCCTACCGTCAGTGGTTGTCGGCAAATCGTATAGAACTTGATATGCTGAAGAGTGGCCGAAAGGTAGAAAACACGGTTGAGCAGTTTGACAAGCACTTGCGCATATTTGGTTATACACGCGAAGACGTGGAGCGCACCATCACCCCTATGGCCACTAATGGCAGCGAGCCGATAGCCTCTATGGGTAATGATACACCGCTTGCCGTGCTATCAGATCGTCCGCAGTCATTGTTCAATTATTTCCGTCAACAGTTTGCCCAGGTTACCAATCCGGCCATAGACCCGATTCGTGAGGAACTCGTCATGTCGCTCACGGAGTATGTAGGCGCAGTGGGCATGAATATTCTGTCGCCCAATGAGAGCCATTGCAAAATGGTACGTTTGCCTCAGCCTATATTGACAAACCGTCAGCTCGATATTCTTTGTAACATTCGCTATAAGGGATTTAACACCATCAAATTGCCAATGGTGTTTGAAGCATCGAAGGGTGCTGAAGGTTTGAAGGAGGCTCTCGACAATCTTTGTCACATGGCGGAGCAGAGCGTGAATGATGGCATAAATTATATCATACTCTCAGACCGCGGTGTAGACGAAACACATGCAGCCATACCATCTTTGCTCGCGGTTAGTGCCGTGCATCATTACCTTATATCGGTACAAAAACGTATGGAGACGGCGCTTGTGGTTGAGAGCGGTGAAACGCGTGAGGTGATGCATGCAGCCTTGCTTATTGGCTATGGCGCAAGTGCCATCAATCCTTATATGGCCTTTGCTGTACTTGACGATTTGGTTAAGCGCGGCGAGGTGCAGATGAATTACGAAACGGCAGAGAAAAACTATATAAAGGCTATTTGTAAGGGTCTGTACAAGGTTCTTTCAAAAATGGGTATCAGCACTTTGCGCTCATACCGTGGTGCCAAGATTTTCGAGGCCATTGGTTTGAGCGATGAACTGTTGCGCACCTATTTCGGTACACCGGCTGGTACTGTCGGTGGTGTGCATCTTGATCAGATAGCCCGTGATTACGCAAAATTTCACGATGAGGGTTATGCCCCCGACTATGCAGATCGTGAATTGGAAGGCTTGCTTCCGTATGCCGGTTTGTTCAGCTATCGCAAGGATGGCGAAAAGCATGCTTGGAATCCTGAAACTATTTCGACTTTGCAGTTGGCAACACGTTTGGGAAGCTACAAGAAATTCAAAGAATTTACCCGTTCGGTTGATGAGAAGCCAAGCCCCATATTCTTGCGTGATTTCTTTGAGTTCAAGAAAAATCCTATTCCAATTGACGAGGTGGAATCGGTTGATGATATCGTAAAACACTTTGTGACTGGTGCCATGTCGTTTGGTGCCATCAGCAAGGAAGCTCATGAAGCTTTGGCCTTGGCCATGAATAAATTGGGCGCTCGAAGCAATACTGGCGAGGGTGGCGAGGACAATGAACGTTTCCACGAACAGTTTGATGGCATATCGTTAAGCAGCAAGACAAAGCAGATTGCCTCAGGCCGATTTGGTGTTACCACAGAATATTTGGTAAATGCCGAAGAAATACAAATCAAGGTGGCTCAGGGAGCAAAACCAGGTGAAGGTGGCCAGTTGCCAGGTTATAAGGTAAACCAGATTATTGCCAAGACCCGTCATTCTATACCGGGTATTTCGCTGATTTCTCCTCCGCCTCATCACGATATTTATTCAATCGAGGATTTGGCACAGCTCATCTTCGATTTGAAAAATGTCAATCCGAAGGCCCAAATCAGTGTTAAGCTTGTGGCCGAGAGCGGTGTTGGTACCATTGCTGCCGGTGTGGCAAAGGCTAAGGCTGACTTGATAGTTATTTCAGGTGCCGAGGGTGGTACTGGTGCATCACCAGCCTCTTCGATGCGTTATGCTGGTATATCGCCAGAGATTGGACTTTCAGAGACACAGCAAACGCTTGTGTTAAATGGTTTGCGCGGTCAGGTGCGCTTGCAGACTGATGGACAAATCAAAACAGGTCGTGATATCATAGCCATGGCATTGTTAGGTGCCGAAGAGTTTGCTTTCGGCACAACAGTGCTGATCGTGTTGGGCTGCGTCATGATGCGTAAGTGTCATGCAAACACCTGTCCTGTTGGTGTGGCCACACAAAATCCCGAATTGCGTGAACATTTCCGTGGTCATTACGAGTACGTAGTTAATTACTTCCGTTTCCTTGCGCAGGAGGTGCGTGAGTATTTGGCAGAAATGGGCTACCGCCACTTTAACGACATTGTTGGCCGCACCGACCTTATCAGTGTGCGCAAGCCAAATGATGGTTCAAAGGCATCGACGCTCGAATTCGGCCGTTTGCTCCATCGTATAGATAGTACTGCTGCCATACACCACGTTACAGCACAGCATCACAATATTGACACAGTGCTCGACCAAACTATCATAAAGGCTGCTGCCGAAGCTATTGATAATCAGAAGGAGATGTCGCTCGAGTATGCCATAGCCAATACAGATCGCTCGGTAGGTGCCATGCTTTCAGGTGCGGTAGCATCTAAGTATGGTCAGAATGGTCTGCCCGACGAAACTATCAATATAAAGTTCAAGGGTTCAGCAGGTCAAAGTTTTGGCGCTTTCCTTACACATGGTATCAATTTCAAACTTGAGGGCGAAGCTAATGATTACCTTGGCAAGGCCCTTAGTGGTGGCCGCATCGCTGTTATGCCGCCAGTACGTTCAAGTTTCAATGCCGAGGCCAACACCATTGCAGGTAATACATTGTTGTATGGTGCAACGAGTGGTGAAGTCTACATCAATGGTATGGCCGGTGAACGCTTTGCTGTACGAAACTCTGGCGCAATAGCCGTAGTTGAGGGAGTCGGCGACCACTGTTGTGAATATATGACCGGTGGACGTGTAGTAGTGCTTGGTGAGACAGGTCGCAACTTTGCCGCTGGTATGAGTGGTGGTGTGGCATACGTTTGGGACAAGAACCACAATTTCGACTACTTCTGCAACATGGAAATGGTAGAACTCTCGCTCATAGAGGACTCCGCTTCACGCAAGGAATTGCACGAATTGATCAGACAGCACTACCTTTATACAGGCTCGCAGTTGGCTCGTACTATGCTCGACGACTGGAATCGTTACGTTGACGACTTTATTCAGGTTACTCCCATTGAGTACAAGCGTGTGCTTGCAGAGGAACAGATGCGCAAGTTGCAGCAAAAGATTGCTGAAGTACAAAGAGATTATTAACATAATATGTCAATATACAAGGCAAACTGACCATGGCTGTTGCAGTAGTGAACCAACGTCATGCCAGTTCGCCTCAGCCTTCAAGTGAAGTAATCTTTCGAGGGCAAAAATATATACGATAAAATCATGGGAAATCCTAAAGCTTTTCTCACTGTTCCTCGTCAAGATGCAGGTTATCGTCCTATTCATGAGCGTATAGCCGATTTTGGTGAAGTTGAACAAACACTTAATACAAGTGACCGCCGTTTGCAGGCATCGCGCTGCATGGATTGCGGTGTGCCTTTTTGCCATTGGGCTTGTCCGCTTGGCAATCGTCCGCCCGAATTTCAAGATGCCATTTACAAGGGTGAATGGAAGATGGCATACGAAATACTTACCGCGACGAATGATTTTCCCGAATTTACGGGCCGCATTTGCCCGGCATTGTGCGAAAAAAGTTGTGTGCTTAAGTTGTCTATGAATGCCCCCGTCACCATTCGCGAGGATGAATGCTCTGTTATCGAAGCAGCTTTTCGCGAGGGGTACGTACAGCCGCGCAAGTTTGAGCGCAATGGCAAAAAGGTGGCTGTTATCGGTTCGGGTCCTGCGGGCTTGGCTGCGGCTAACCAGCTAAATCATCGTGGGTACGAGGTAACGGTTTATGAGAAGGATGAATATCCTGGCGGTTTGTTACGTTTTGGCATTCCTAACTTCAAATTGCAGAAAACGGTCATCGACCGCCGTATCAAAGTGATGCAAGCAGAGGGCATCACGTTTAAGACCAACAATCCGGTTGACGTTGAAAAGTTGCCCGCAGGCTACGATGCTTATTGCATTTGTACGGGTACTCCCACTGCGCGTGATTTGAAGGTGCCTGGACGTGACTTGAAAGGCGTGCATTTTGCACTCGAACTTTTGTCACAACAAAATCGTGTGCTGGCTGGGCAAACATTCTCGGCCAAGGAACGTGTTACGGCCAAGGGCAAACGTGTACTCGTAATTGGCGGCGGCGACACAGGTTCGGATTGTATAGGAACGTCGCATCGTCAAGGTGCAGTTAGCGTTACACAAATCGAAATTATGCCCAAACCACCAGTTGGCTCAAATCCCAATACGCCTTGGCCACAGTGGCCAGTGGTGCTCAAAACATCGTCAAGCCACGAGGAAGGGTGTGAGCGCCGTTGGTTGCTCACTACCAACAAGTTTATAGGAACAAAGGACAATCGTGTGTGCGGTGCCGAGGTTGAAGAGGTAGAATGGAAACCTAATCCCGATGGTGGCAGACCAATCATGGTGCCAACGGGTAAAAAGGAGACTATTGAATGTGATATCGTATTCCTTGCCATGGGCTTCCTTCGTCCCGAACAGCCCAAATTCGCCGAAAACGTATTCGTCGCAGGTGATGCTGCAACAGGTGCAAGTTTGGTGGTACGCTGCATTGCAGGCGGACGCAAGGCTGCACAGCAAATTGATGCTTATTTGAGCAAGTAATAACGTTAGATCGTTATTTCTTTGAAGACCAAATATATTTCCCATCTCTTTGTATTTACAGAGAGGTGGGATTTTATTTGTGTGCTTTTTTTGCCCGCTGCTAAATTACTCAGCTTTCGGATTTAGCAAGTGCGGTACGAATAACGGGGCGATCGTCCGTTGTCAAACGAAAAGGTGATGTACGTGTGAGAGTGATGAAAGCACAAAACCAAGCCTAAGTCATGCCACATCGGCCGTAGTAAACATGTGAAACGACCGATATACATGTTTACTTCGAACGTAGTAAGCATTTACTTCGAACGAAGTAAGCATGTTGAACGACCGTAGTAAGATAACTCAAGTATCGTATTTAACTAAAAGCGGGTCCAATGAATTCTATAATTTAGGGCAAGCGAAGCGACACCCCGGGGGTCCCCGTGTTAGAGCAGTCGCTTGTAAGGGCAAAAGTATGGTGAAGCGCTTCTACTTCTGCCCTTACAGGTAGGGCGTCATTTCCTTGCTCAATTTAATCCGGGCCACTGCCCTATGTTATGTAAATACCTGCGCCCGCCTTGGCCCAATCCGAAACTAGAGTAAATTATTCGCTCTTTTGTTTTGCGTGTAAGTATGCTTGCGTTAACTTTGCAAGGCAAACAAGTTAATAAGGTTATGAAAAAAGTACTTCTTTATTTTATGCTCATGCTGTTGCCATCGTGTGTTATGGCACAAAATTCGCGTGGCAGAGTAAATTCCTCAATCTACTTAACAGGTGCTGTGCCTGTGGTCAATGGCTATGTGCAGTTTGACAAAACATATTATGTAAAGAACAAGTCGAAGGCTGCATTGATGGATTCCTTGCGCAATTATGTGCAGCGCGAATTGGTTGATGGCGAGGAACAGTTGCCGCAGGCACGTATAACCGAGGTAAGTCCGGATAGCGGCATAATAGCTGCCAGCATAGAGGAATACATGTATTTTAAGCGTACAAATTGGCAAATACACCGTGTGCGTTTTTATTATCAACTCGTTTTCCATGTGGCTGATGGGCAATTTGATGTGACAATGCGTCGTTTGCACTACCGTTATGACCCCGAAGTGACAGCTGGTGAATTTAACGATGACCGTCGTGCGGAGAATTGGATAACAGACGAAGCTGCTCTCACCAAGAACGGAACCAAACTCGCCCGTGTTTCAGGCAAATTCCGTTCATTCACTATAGACCGCAAGAATGAAATCTTTAAGGGCGCGGCTCTGGCTACAGGCGCTGTAGTAAAGCGTAAGGTTACTCGTGTGGTAGAGGTGGAGAGTGAAGAATAGCAGTAGGGCTTGCGTGATGGCGTGAGCATGCTAATGAAAACGAAATGCCCCGATGATGCAGATAGAATGATGAGCATGATGCTGAGATAGTTAGGTCAGTGCTTTTCACATTCTCTGCATCATCGGGGCGTTATGGTATACTTGAAAATGTTCAATATCTTATGTAGCATCCTTCCTAATGTCTGTAAAACGGGAGGGGAGGCTGAAGCAAGCGAAATAGCTTGTAAGTAAACGCATGATTACCTATTTGTGGGTATTGCTTTTTTGTGCATAAGGTTGTACTTTTGCATCTTGAATAAAGAATAAAATAAATTATTGATGAAACTTTCTGATTTACATACCGGTGAAAGGGGCGTGATAGTGAAAGTTGCCGGACACGGCGGTTTTCGCAAACGCATTGTTGAAATGGGATTTGTGAAAGGTAAAACGGTAAAGGTTATACTTAATGCTCCTTTGCGCGACCCCATTGAATACGAAATTATGGGTTACAAAATTTCGCTGCGTCGTGAAGAGGCAAAACTCGTTGAGGTTATTAGCGAAACCGAGGCCGTGAATGATGCCCGTCTGCGCCACGATGAGAATTTGAAAGCGCTCGAATCAGGTTCGGACGAAAGCGAGGAAGTGCGTATGCAATTGTCACGTCGTATGGAAAGCATGGCGGCAGACAAGCGTCGTGTTATCAATGTGGCCTTGGTCGGCAACCCTAATTGTGGCAAGACTTCATTATTCAACATGGCTTCGGGTGGACATGAACACGTAGGAAACTATAGTGGCGTGACGGTTGATGCCAAAGAGGGCTTTATGGATATGACCGTTAAGGTGCGCCGCAACGAAAAGGGCGAAATGGAGATCTTTCATGATAATTTGGGTCAGTGTGCTGATAATTGCGCTTCATGTGGCATAGGCAGCACTTGTAGCCAGAAAGATGCAGAGGGCTTTGAGGACAAAACCTATCATTTCCGCTTGGTAGACTTGCCTGGCACATACTCATTGTCGGCTTATTCGCCCGAAGAGCTTTATGTACGACGCCACTTGATAGACGATACGCCCGATATTGTGATAAACGTAGTGGACAGTTCAAATCTTGAGCGCAACTTGTACCTGACGACACAGCTTATTGACATGCACCAGCGAATGGTGATAGCTCTTAATATGTATGATGAGTTGCAGCATAGTGGCGACAAGCTTGATTACAAGCAACTTGGCAGTCTGTTAGGGGTGCCAATGGTACCGACCATTTCACGTACAGGCAAGGGTGTGCGCGACTTGTTTGAAAAGGTTATTGCTGTGTACGAAAATATGGGCGATACGGCACTTGAGCGCCATATACACGTCAACCATGGTAAGGAGCTTGAGCATAGTATTGACCGTATAAAGTATGTTTTTCAGAAAAATCAGGATCTCCGATCAAAGTATTCTACACGTTATTTGGCTATCAAGTTCCTTGAAGGAGACAGCGAGGCTCAGCACTTGGTAGAGACCTTGCCGCAGCACGACGAATTAGTGGCTGTGCGCTTTGAGGAGACCAAGCGAATCAAGGACACATTGCACGACACGCCCGATAATGCCATAACCGATGCAAAATATGGATTTATACAAGGTGCATTGAAGGAGACATTCCAACCTCATGTTGGGAGGCCTGGTAAAACTGTTACGGAAAAGATTGACGCGGTGGTGACGAATCGCTATTTGGGATTTCCGTTATTCTTTGCAGTATTGTTCCTTATTTTCTACATTACTTTTCAAGTTGGTGCTTACCCGATGGACTGGATTGACTGGTTGGTGAGTCAAGTGTCGGCTTTTGTAAAGTATGCCATGCCTGATGGCGTGCTGAAGGACATGATTGTTGATGGTGCAATAAGTGGGGTAGGGGCCGTGATAGTGTTCTTGCCCAATATCATGATTCTTTACTTGTTTATCTCGATTCTTGAGGACTCTGGCTACATGGCACGAGCGGCTTTTATCATGGACAAGCTCATGCACCGCATGGGGTTGCATGGCAAGTCGTTCATACCAATGGTAATGGGCTTTGGGTGTAATGTGCCAGCTATAATGGCTACGCGTACGATCGAAAACCCGAAAAGCCGACTTATCACAATGCTGATTACGCCATTTATGTCATGTTCTGCGCGCATACCTATATATGTGGTGCTGGTTGGCGCATTTTTCCCGCTCTACGGCGCATGGGTTATGCTGGGATTGTATGCCTTGGGCATCTTGGCAGCTATATTGATGGCCCGGGTGTTTAGTCGTTTTTTAATGAAGGGTGAGGATTTGCCCTTTGTTATGGAGTTGCCTCCTTACCGTATGCCGACTGCCAAATCTGTACTCATTCATACTTGGGAAAAAGGCCGTCAGTATCTGCAAAAGATGGGCGGTATTATTTTGGTGTTCTCTCTGATTATTTGGGCATTGAGCTATTTTCCACATTCAACCGAAACGGACAATGTAGTGCCAACGCAGAGTACTGAAATTGTTGAGAACGGTCGTGCTGCAGCATCACCGCAACATGAAGTGACGGTAGCAGAAACACAAACACCACCATCGTATTTGCAAAGAATAGGACAGTTTATAGCGCCTGTCATGCAGCCTATGCACTTCGATTGGAAAATGAGTGTTGGTATATTGTCTGGTGTTGGTGCTAAAGAACTGGTGGTCAGTACTCTGGCCGTAATGTATGCGGGTGAAGATGTAGATGCCGACAGTGCTTCAACTGATACGCACCTGTCTCAAGTATTGCGGCAGAATATGACGCCAGCTTCAGCTCTTGCATACTTGGTGTTTATACTGTTCTATTTTCCCTGTGTGGCTACAATTACGGCAATTAAAAATGAAAGTGGTGGTTGGAAATGGGCTACATTTACAGCCGTTTACACAACAATGTTTGCCTACGTAGCATCGCTATTGACTTATTTGATAGCGTCGCAGTTTTAAGAGGGTATATTGGCCCTGTTGTTAAACTCCGAATAGCATAATTATCATGCCCGAAGTCCCGCGAAACTGGACTTCGGGCTTTCTTTTCTTAATCGTAATAAACTCGAAATACCCGTTTTATAAAATATTCTTCTGTTGTCATGATATTCTGTTTTGCTGCAAAGGTGTTGAAAAAAGACATTTCTTGCAAATGCGACTGGTGTTGTAAGTACTGCTTTTGTGTGTTTCACGTTTCAATTTCCAAATAGTAAAACAAAATAGTCTTTTCGTCAAAGGCGTGATAGGGGGAGTTCTATTGGACACAATAATATGTAATATAACTTTTCGCGGCCTTGGCAGATTATTGCCAAGGCCGCGAAACGGTAGTTTATAACTTATTGCTATCTGGTAAAACACCAGCCTATTTATAATAAGGATAAATGTTGGTTTTCAGTGCTATCACCCATTCATTGATGCAATGAACTCTACATTGTCTTTTGTGCCTTCCAGTCGTTTCTTGACATCGTTCATGGCTTCAAGAGCATTCATGTCAGCAATGTAGTTGCGCAAGATCCACATACGTTTGCGCGTTAATTCGTCTTGCAACAAATCGTCTCGTCTGGTTGATGAAGCAACAATATTAACTGCAGGGAATATGCGCTTGTTAGCCAGTGCGCGGTCAAGTTGCAATTCCATGTTACCAGTACCCTTGAACTCTTCAAAGATTACTTCGTCCATTTTAGAGCCCGTGTCAATCAGAGCGGTAGCAATAATGGTGAGGGAACCTCCGCCCTCGATATTACGTGCCGCACCAAAGAAACGTTTGGGCTTTTGTAAAGCGTTGGCATCGACACCACCCGAAAGTATCTTGCCCGAGGTAGGTGCAACCGTGTTATAGGCACGCGCCAGGCGTGTGATGGAGTCAAGGAATATGACCACGTCGTGTCCACACTCAACCATACGTTTCGCTTTGTCAAGCACAATGCCGGCAATCTTCACGTGGCGTGCAGCAGGTTCGTCGAAGGTAGAGGCTATAACTTCGGCTTTAACGGTGCGCATCATGTCTGTAACTTCCTCGGGGCGCTCATCAATGAGCAGCATCATCAAGTAGGTGTCCGGGTGATTGTGGGCAATAGCATTGGCAATGTCCTTCATGAGCATTGTCTTACCAGTTTTAGGTTGTGCCACAATCAGAGCACGTTGACCCTTGCCGATAGGTGTGAAGAGGTCGACAATGCGGCATGATATGCTGTCGTTGGTTCCTGAGCAGAGGTTGAATTTCTCGTCAGGAAACAAAGGTACGAGATGTTCGAACGAAATACGGTCGCGCACATCAGATGGTTTAAGTCCGTTTATTCGTTCTATATCCATCAGGGCAAAAAACTTCTCTCCGTCGCGTGGTATCTTTACTTTGCCTTCCACTACATCTCCGGGTTTCAGACCCAATTGTCTGATTTGCGCGGGTGATACATAAATATCATCGGGCGAAGCAAGGTAATTGTAATCAGATGACCTTAAGAAACCAAAACCTTCGGGTACGATTTCGAGCACACCGCGGCCGTCAAGCAAGTGGTCGGTTGGCTGTGGCAGTTCTGGTTGGTAGAATGTTTTGTTGTCGGCAACGGCCGGTGCAGGTTTCGAGCCATTGAACTCCTGCATCATGGGGTCGTCCTTGAAACGTCTGAATTTTGGACGATTCTCAAATTCGCTGTTAGGTCGCGTATTTGAATAATCATTGTGCTCAGATGGCACATTCAATTCTGTTCCTTCAAAAAATACGGGGATATCTTTGGTTATAATAAAACCGTCTTCATTATTCGGATTATTAGTATTTGCCTTTTCTGCAACTTCTTGAACGGGTTTTTGCAGAAATTGTGGCATTTTGTTGCCCAATGTACGTTTAACCTCTTCCATGTCTAAAATGTCGGGCGAGGTTGACGTTTCAAGGCTTTTGTTAGCCTGCATTTGTTCAGCCACAAAGTCGGGCACCTCATCGGCTACTTGTGCTTTGCTATCCAAGGCATGGCTAATAGCGCTACTGCTATCATTTGCATTAGCGTCTGTTTCTTCTTCAGTTTCCTCTGTTGCGGGTTCTGTGGCCTTAAGTGCAGCTTCGGCAGCTTCGCGTGCTGCAATTTCAGCTTTAGAGGGGCGCCCCCTTTTGCGTTTAGGTGGTGCAATTATAGCCTCGGGTTGGGCATCTTCATCCGCCTTTTCCGAAGTTTGTTTTTTTGCCGATGCAGCCTCCTCAGCATCGCTCTCGGCGCTTTTGGCCGGAGTGAGGTTCGTTGAGAATATGTGGTCGGCCTCGTTCCTTTTAATGATGCGTGTACGCCGTTTAACTGGCGTTTCGTTACCAGCCGTTTGTTCGGCTTGTGCATCAAGTATGTCGTAAATCAAGTCTTCCTTTGATTTGCCTTCAATATCCTTGACGTTCAGTTGTTGTGCAATATCTTGCAAACCCGCTTCGTCTTTTTCAAGAAGTTGTTCTTTTGTCAAGTTTGTCATGTATGTTGTTGGTGTATTTACAAGTTCAATTAGTTTGTTCTCTGCGCTTTTGCATTCTTGTTGCGTGGTACACGTTTGTAACACACAATATGGTATTGAATACCATTGTATTGTTAAAACTTAAAGTCCGTTTGATGAATTATTGCGTAAGGGGAATTTGTGTGCAGGTTTGTCTTAAAGCTTGCGTCCAAATAATAAAAGACTACTGCCAACAGAATGGGGAATGGTATGTGTGCGAATTGCAGATAGCTACCAATATAATTGTGTTTCCGCTCATTCAAAATGCAAATTTAGCAATCATTTTGTACATATACAATATTTTGTCTGTAAAAAACGGCTGTGGGGGGGTAAAACTCTTTTTGTGCTTGATTGTGTGCGGCGTGAACTGATTTTAGTATTTTTGTGCCGAATTTTTCCATCATATAACAAGCACAATAAATGAAACGATTACTCTTTATCTTGTTTGCGCTGCAAAGTATTGCATCTTACGGACAGATGTTCACCATAACGGTGAAGGATGCAGCAACCAAAATATCGCTTCAAGGAGCAAGTGTGACCATTCTTGACAAAGATTCAGCTTTTGTCGATTCATGTCAGATGATTACAATCAATATGGGCGATAGAAAGAAGTACTTCTATGCTTCTCAAATAGAGGGAAGCAGTCCCTACTATTACATTCAGTGTGAAAAAAAAGGCTATCTTTCGCAACTGGTAAAAGTGGATGCAGCCGATGACATAAAACCCGAGCCCATCATGCTGAAACGTGCCCCTCGCACGCTGCGCGAAGCCACTGTCACAGCCACAAAGGTGATGATGGTGATGAAGGGCGACACCATAGTGTACAATGCCGATGCTTTTGAGTTGGCAGAAGGCTCTATGCTCGACCAACTCATATCACGTCTGCCTGGCGTAAAGCTGAATGCAGGTGGTGTCATTACGGTCAATGGTAACCGCGTTAGTAACCTATTGATTGACGGCAAAGACTTCTTCAATGGCGACGCCAATGTTGCCCTTGAAAACTTGCCCGCCTATATGGTGAAGAACGTAAAGTCGTATCAGAAAGCGCCCGACAATGCTTACCTTACGCGCAAAGATAACAAACCACACGCTGATGATCCATGGGTGATTGACGTAACTTTGAAGAAAGAATATCACCAAGGCTGGATAGCCAATGCTGAGGCTGGTGGAGGTACCAAAGATAAATACTTGGGACGAGTGTTTGGAACGTATTTTTCTGACCGAGCACGTGTTAGCTTTTATGGAAATGCCAACAATACCAATAGCAACCAACGCGCTGGAACTGACGGCAAGTGGGAGAACGAAGATGCTATGATGGGAGAGAACACGCTGCAAAAAGGCGGACTCTTTGCTTCTTTTTATGGAGGAAAGGATAGCGAACGTCCTATTCGGTTTATAACAACCCTTGAAGCTTCGCATAACAAAGACGTGAATGAGAGTCGAGGTAATTCCGTAAACTTTTATGAATCAGGCAATACTTACGGAAAGGTGAACTCGCTCTATAACAGCAAAAACTACAACCTTAATTGGATTGGTGCGTTAAGCATTCCCACTTCGTTTGCTTACATTCATTTGGATCAATATTTTTACTATGCTTCTTCATCAACTAATAGCCAGCAACAATCCGTTTTAAGTCGTTACATTCTCCCAGACGAATGGACGAATATGACCGAAGGATTGGTAAACAGTTACACAGATTTAAGTCAAAGTAAAGCATCTAATCTGAGTTATTCAGCTGAGCTCTACGCCACAGTGAAATTGCCACATGACAAGGAATTTAGTGCGGATTTTTCTGTCAATACCCGTACTACTACAGATAAGACAAATTCGTTGTATAATCTGATTACACAAGGCGTAGAACCGACTACCGACTTTCGAAATAGATACAACCATAACAAGCAGCAAAACCTTCAATTACTTGGTTTTATTGATTATCCATTGATAGAAATAAAGAAATCACATGGTAAAATTTCTCATAACATAAGTACAACTTACCATATAGAGCATCAAAACCAACAAGGCAATCGAAACTTCTACCGTCTTGATTGCCTGGGCGGTGATTGGGCACTACCCGATAGAAAACCTTTGGGTCAATTACCTTCGACAACAGATTCTCTTGCACTTGCTACAGATTGGGGAAACACCAATCATACAACGACACGACAAACCATGCACAATGTAGGACTTCGTTATTCATTTGAGAAGAATGACTTGTATTTTCATGCCGCACTCCCTATGGCTTTCACACGCAACGTTATTGACGATTTGCGCATGAAAGATCAGCAACGACACATAGTGAAACACTATCAATGGCTGCAACCCTCATTCTCGCTTAGTTTCAAAAATATAAAAATGAGCGGTTCGATAGCTCATACGGCCCCTCAAATGAGTTTGTTGCTTGATGTTACCGATGATAGCAATCCGCTATTCATCACCAAAGGTAACACCACCTTAAAGCCCACCAACATCTATAATGCCACTTTGGGCTACACCTTAAACAAAACGAAGCATGCACAAAATCTGAATGCAGAATGGGGTTATTCAGCCCAGCAAAATGCCGTTGGACAAGCTCGATACTACGATGCGGAAACGGGCGTAACGACATCAATGGCGCAGAACATCAATGGTAATTGGCAAACACATGTAACAGTAGGTTATGCTTGTAGCTTGGACAAAAAGCAAAAGTGGACATTTGACGTGTCGGCAACTGAAACTTTTCAAAACAGTGTAGACTTTCAGCAAACCAGCCTCATGCCGACGAGTGCGAAGAGCGAGGTTAAGAATTGGTTCATGCAAGGAAACGTGGCTTTGGCTTACCACTGCAAACTATTTAATGCTGCTCTTAAAAGTGCCGTTGATTGGCAGCACGCTACGAGCAAGCTCACAGGTTTCCAAACCATTAACAGCATCAATCATCTGTACACCTTTACCAACCAATGGAGTTTGCCTTGGAACATGGTAATAGACACCGACTTGACTTACTATGTTCGTTCGGGTTATGCCGATCATTCTATGAATAGCCATGAGTGGATATGGAACATGGCCGTGGCCAAACGAATGTTGAAGAGCAAAGCCCTGTCACTCAAACTTTCAGGGCACGACATCTTGGCACAACGTCGTAGCATCGTGCGAACGCTCAATGCTCAAGGCCGTACTGAGACATGGCATAATGTAGTACCCCGTTATTTTATGCTAAGCCTCGTCTATCATTTTAGCAAATCACCTCGAAAGGAATAGAGCCTAATAAAACGCGTTGACGGAATTAGTAAACAAGTTGACAAGTTAACGGGTTAACAGGTAAGTTTGCCACGCTTTTTGAGCTTCTTACCATTATGACTTTAACATAATAAGTAGTGTATAGCATACTTACTTGTTAACCCGTCAACTTGTTAACTCGTTAACCTGAAATTCCGCCAACGGGTTAATAAAAGTCTTTGTGACGGGAACTCTACACGTCCCCTCACTGCATCTTTCTACAAATTGTTTGCACTCTGCATTCGCCTGCGCTGTCTGCACTATACCATCAATGCTCAAGCAAAGTGTGGGGCATATTATATGGTGCAGCCTATCTTATATAAACAATATTCAAAAAATGCGTTGATAGTTGTGGTGCTCTTAAAAAAAAGTTTGCTTTTGTAAGTATGATAAAGCTTCATGTACCTCATGGATGAACTTGTCAATCATCCTATGTATCTATTTTGCCGAGCCATGCTTTCACGTTTAGCTTCGGCTTCTAACCGAGCCTTTTCTTTTGCTTCTCTTTCCTTGCGTACTTCCACTCGTCTCCATACGTCTGTCATCTCAGGACTTGCATGGAATGCTTACGATAAACCTTTCAGAATAATAAAAAAGCAATCACAAAACAGGTGTGGCAAACTTGTGCCACACCTGTTTTGTGATTGCTTTTTTGGAGGGTGCTGATTGGCGTGTGCCTAACAGCGCTCCTATGAATATGGGGTATATGTTTGGATATTATATACTTAGTTCGTCAAGGACTTTGATGAGTTTCTTGTCCATAACCTTGCGTTTGCCCACGGCGTCGATAAAGGGCACGTACACAACTTCGTTGTTACGCACACCAACCATTACGTTGCGCTGCCCTTGTACTAATGCTTCGATGGCACCCACGCCTACCTGCGACGCCAGTATTCGGTCGCGCGCTGAGGGGCTGCCGCCACGTTGCAGGTGGCCGAGTATGGATACGCGTACATCAAAGTTGGGGTATTCCTTGTTTACACGCTCTGCATAGTACATGGCGCCACATTTGGGGCTTTCGCTAACTATAACGATGCAGCTTTTCTTGCTCTTGCGAATGCCTCGCTCCATAAATTCGATGAGCTGGTCGCTGCCGGTGGTGTCCTCGGGTATGATGGCTGCCTCGGCACCTGCTGCTATGGCACTGTTCTGTGCAAGGAAACCAGCATCACGTCCCATGACCTCAACAAAGAATATACGTTCGTGTGAGGTGGCTGTGTCGCGTATCTTGTCAACGCACTGTGTGATGGTGTTGAGCGTGGTGTCATAGCCTATGGTGCTGTCGGTGCCATAAAGGTCATTGTCAATGGTGCCAGGCAGTCCGATGCAGGGAAAATCGTACTCTTCGGCCAGCATCATGGCGCCGGTAAGTGAACCGTTACCGCCTATGACAACAAGTGCATCGATTGATTCTTTGCGCAAGGTTTCATAGGCTTTTTTGCGGCCAGCTGCGGTTTGAAACTCTTTGGAGCGTGCGGTGCGCAGTATGGTGCCACCTGTTTGTATAATGTTGCTGACGTCCTCGGTGGTAAATGGTTTGACCTCGTCGTGTATCAGGCCGTCGTAGCCACGGTAAATACCTTTTATCTTGAAGCCATTGCATATGCCGCTGCGTGTAACAGCGCGGATTGCTGCGTTCATGCCGGGGGCGTCACCACCTGAGGTGAGCACACCCACACATCTGATTTTACCCATGTCTTTTCTTTATTTTGTTTATGTTTTGTGTTTCTATTGAGATAAGTGCTGGTTTTGTGCTTTTGCTTGGGTTATGTATTTTAGCCCATAACAAGGCTCTGTGCAAGGAGTACGATGTAGCCTACGGCTGTACCAGTCAGCACTTTTGGCGCTATGTGGCGCAGATACCAGCCAAAACTGATGCCCTCCATGCGCATGAGCAGCATGCCTGCCACGCTGCCAGTGAGCAGCACGGAACCTCCAAGGGCTGTGGTGTAGCTGATAAGTGGCCATAATGTGCCATTGCAAGCGGTGAGGTGGCTCCATTCGCCGCTCAGATGGCCGAAAGCTTCGGTAGAGGCCAACAGGGTGGGGATATTACCGAACAAACTTGCCAAGACTGTAGTGATGCCACCAAGTATCCAGATGTTGCCAATGTGGCTCAGGAGCCATGTGGCGATATGTTGGAGCACACCAGTTTCGGCAACAGCTCCAAGCATGAGCGTGAGGCCGACGTAGTACAATAGGTTTTGCAGGTTGGCATATTGCAGTGCGAGAGGCATGCGCTTGGCTACCATTTTGTCGCTACCAAGTAGCTGGCGGTTGCACAGTTCGTTAACTATCCAGAGAAGGGCTAATACGCACAGTGCACCCACAAAGGGGGGCAGCAGTGTGATGCGGTGAAAGCTTGGTATGAACCACAGGCCGCCAATGCCGACAAGGAGCATTAAGAGTCTTTGGGGGCGTGTAAGCACAGTGTCGTCGCCTCTGAATGGAAGGCGGTCGAGCGATAGCTCTACGCGTGGGGGCAGACTGCGTGCCAATAATGTAAGCATGGTGATAGCTGCTGCTATCATTGGCATGGCAAGGGTGAGAAAGTAGGTGGAGGGTGTAACAAGCTGGTCGTTCCACAGCCGCAAGCTTGTTATGTCGCCAATTACGGTTATAGCACCACCGCAATTGGCAGCCAGTACGATGACAGTGCCATATATGCGCCTTTGTTTGTCACTTTGTAGCACGGGGTGCATGATGGTGAGCATGAGCACAACTGTGGCCAGATTGTCAAGATTGGCAGACAAAACGAAAGTGAATATAAACAATAGCCAAAGCAGTTTGCGTGGCTTGCGTGTGCGCATCCACTCTGCTGCAAAGTCGAAACAACCATTGTTGTTGAGAATCTCGACAATGCTTGTTGTGGCAATTAAAAATAGTACGATGTTGGCACCTTTAACTACGTAGTTAAAGAAGATGTTTGACGCGATAAAATCCTTTATCGAATGGGCTTGCAAACTGTTGTCGGCAAGGTAGATGGCATAGTCGGCTGCATGTTGGCTGGATACGAAATTGTTGCCTTGTGCTATGTAGAGCAACCAGCAACAGACGCCTGCAAACATGGCAACGGCTGCTTTGCTTATGTGGTTCAGCGGCTCTGTAGCAATAATCAGAAGGCCGGCCAACATGATTGCGAGTAAAACTACAGCCATAATAGCGACGGTGTTACAAACAAAAAAGTATGTGAGATTATTATGCTTGAGCGGCAAACGGGGCTCGAACCCGCGACCCTGAGCTTGGGAAGCTCATGCTCTACCAACTGAGCTACTGCCGCATTTCGTGTGCAAATATAATGGTTTTAGTCGGAATAATCGGAAATATTGTGGAGTTTTTTTGTGTATGCCAAGGTGGCAAGCAGGCAAGTTCGCTATTAAAAGTTTAGTGGGTTAAAAGGAAATCAGACTTATAGTACTGGTAAAAGTAACTATTAAGTTTTCTAACCCTTTAACCCACTAAATCTATTAAATAAGATATTGTGACGAGATGCTTTCGTTCTCCATTACACGGCGAATGGTTTCGGCAAGCATGCCGCTAACAGATAATTCCTTTACCTTATCGCATGTGCCGCGGTAGGGTATGCTGTCGGTGAATACCATTTCTTTGAGTGCAGATGCTTGAACGCGTTCGTCGGCAGGACCAGACATGATGCAGTGGCTGGCAATGGCACGTACGCTGTTGGCGCCGCGTGACATAATGAGGTCGGCGGCCTTAGTGATGGTGCCAGCGGTGTCGACAATGTCGTCAACCAATACGACGTCCATGCCTTCAACATCGCCAATGATTTGCATGTCTGCTACCTCGTTGGCCTTTTTGCGGCTCTTGTTGCAGAGTACCATGGGGCAATCGAGGTATTTGGCGTATGAGGCAGCACGCTTTGAGCCGCCCACGTCGGGTGAGGCAATGCAGAGATTTTTAAGATTTAAGCTCTTGATATAGGGGAGCATGACTGTTGAGGCATAGAGGTGATCGACGGGTACGTCGAAGAAACCTTGCTCTTGGTCGGCGTGGAGGTCCATTGTCATGAGACGGTCGATGCCGGCTACACTCAAGAGGTCGGCCACCAATTTTGCGCCAATGCTCACGCGGGGTTTGCTCTTGCGGTCTTGACGAGCCCAGCCAAAGTAGGGAACCACAGCGCAAATGCTGCGGGCTGAGGCACGTTTGGCGGCGTCAATCATGAGGAGCAGCTCCATGAGGTTGTCTGAGTTGGGGAATGTGCTTTGCACAAGGAACACATCGCGTCCGCGGATGCTCTCTTCGTAGCAAACCTCAAATTCTCCATCGGCAAATTTTGTCACCGTGAGGTCTCCCAGCGGACAGCCAAGTTCCTCACAAATCTTTTCAGCCAAATAACGGGAAGCTGTGCCCGAAAAGACCATAAAAGAGTTGTTGTTCATCATTTTTGTTGTATGATTTGTTATTAAAGGTGTTTCTTTGGTTTTGAAGCCGTCGCTTTTGTGTTAGTCAGCGGCTTTACGCAATTTGCGGAAGTGTAATATAAGGTCTTTGAAATCTTGTGTAGAATGTATGCTGAAACGATTCCAAATGTCACCGAGTATGACTGCGCCTCCGAATCCGAGGTCCTTGACCTTTTGGATATTGTCGAGCTGTACACCTCCCAGGGCCATGACCTTGCGGTCTATTACGCCGCTTTGTGCCAGTTGTCGCAGGTTGGCGGTTGTGAAATGCGAGGCATATTGCTCCTTGGATATGCTATCGAAAATGGGTGAGAGAAATACGTAGTCACACTTCTTTTTGTGGGCCATAACCTCGTCAGCTGTATGACATGAGCAAGATATGTGTCCTTTGTATTTGGGTGGCAACTCGGGATTGCGGTGGTTGAGATGTATGCCTTTCAGTCCATACTCATTTTTAAGATAAAAATGATCGTGTACAACGATTCTCTTGCGATAGCTCTCGGATATCAGTGTCAGCAGCCGCTCTGAGTAAACTGGTTCGGTGTCTGGCTTGCGCAGATGCAGAATTTCTAATCCTTCATCGAACAGGGCGTTTAGTATCTGATGTTCCTCCACGAAAAAGAATGGAGTTGTCATTAAAATCAGTTTCATGATGTGGCTGTCTATTTTGGTGCAAAGGTACAACATTTAATGTACTCACCAACATTTTGTCTTTATGTTTTTGTAACAATCTCCTTTTTCTTGACTTCGCCAATGCGTCACCCAATCAAATGACGCAACTCCTCGTTTTTCATTCTGCGCCATGTGATGGCGCAGAAAAGTGATGAAGTCTGGAGATTAGATTATGGTGTTTCATAGTTTGTGAGTTATGAGATTTGCCGCTAACGCGGAGGACATAAGAACATAAGTGCTGCAAAAGTAACACTAAGGCATTGTACCCATCAACAAAGTGTGCAACTTGTGCACAAATATTTGCTTCCCTCCCCGACATCCCTCTTGTAAAAGAGAGTGTGTGCTTTTACTGCCATCTTACACTTTTTGTGCGTAACAAGTTGATATACAGAAGTTTCAAGAGTGTAAGATGATTTCAAAGTATCTTACACTCCCCTGCATACATCTTACACACCTAACCTCGCTGTCTCGCAGTCAACATGGACGTATGCAGTAGATAATACGCCACAGGGACATAGAGAAATCTGTCGGAGCAACAGACTTTTCTGTTCCCCTATGCCGTAATATCTTCCTCCCGTGCTTGTGCCGTGTGGGTTGTGTGGGTTGCGTGTAGGTGGCAATGATAGCATCTTACACTAGGTAAAGTGCTGATAGTCAGCGAGTTGTAACGTGTTAGTGTAAGATGTAAGATACTCGGCAAGTAAAGTTTTCGTAGTATGATAAAGGTAACGTTACCACCAAACGCAAGCACTAATGGGGGTGACGCGTCCCGCGTTATATGGATAAACGAACGGGTGGGCTGACTGGTGCGCGGGCAGGCGTGTGGGTGTGTTTGTAGGTGCACTTTAAGTTCTTCAATGCGTATTTTTAATTAAGATATGTCTGTATTTAGAAATAACTTTGTAGCTTTGCGGTTAAATTAGACTTTTCAAACCGATGGCTATGGCCATATAATATAAACGGTAGTGGTAACAAAACAGATGATCAAGGACATACATTCGCTGAACTTGAAAAAGTATCGCGATGAAAGTGGACTCTTTGTGGCCGAGGGCGCAAAGGTCGTTGAGGATTTGTTGCACTTGATGAGGTGTAAGACGTTGTTCGCTACCGAAGAATATTTAGCATCACTTGCATATTCTATAAGATCTAAAGTGTCTGATATAGAGGTTGTTGATGCTGCGCAGTTAAAGAAATTGTCGAATTTAAGTACTCCGCGCGATGTGGTGGCAGTATTTGAGAAAAAAACGGTTGCCACAGATGTTGACGAACTGGCTGGGCTGCCGGAAAAAATGCTTTGCTTAGCCTTAGATGGTGTGCAAGATCCTGGAAATTTAGGTACGATTATCCGGCTGGCAGATTGGTTCGGGATAGAACATATTTTTGCCTCGCGCGATACGGCTGACTTGTACTCTCCCAAGGTGGTACAGGCTACAATGGGTGCCATCGCGCGTGTGGCGGTTCATTATGTTGACTTGCCTTGTGTGCTGTCGCGGGCTGCCGAATCGGGTGCAGCGGTGTATGGCACGTTTCTCGATGGGGCGGATATGTATGCCGAATCGTTGGAGCATAACGGCGTAATAGTAATGGGCAACGAGGGTAATGGCATATCGCGAGAAGTGTCGGCTTGTGTTAACCACCGGTTGTATATTCCGCCGTTTCCTGCAGGGCGAGCTACGAGTGAAAGCTTGAATGTGGCGGTTGCTACTGCAGTCGTATGCTCGGAGTTTAGGCGTCGTGAGTTAAAGTAATGCTTTAATTGAAATTAGGTTTAGTTGTATGACAGATATGTACTTGAATGTTGTTGATTTGAGACTGGTGCTGCTGGTTTTGGTGGCATTGGTGGCTTTGTTGTTGCAGTATGTATTGCGTTTGCGACGTTTTACTTTAGTAAATAAATATGCTTCGTGGCAGCAAGAGGCGCAGGCCGTCGAGGCAGCCACGCATGAGGCAAAAGGTGGCGGGGCGGGTCTTGTTTCGATAATAATACCTGTGAATGAACGTTGTGCATCTTGTGCGGGTCCGCTTGTAGAAAGCCTTTTCAAGCAAAAATGTGATGTTGATTACGAGATTATATTGGCGGATGAGGGGCACTCAGAGTGTGTGCGTGATTTGGTAGAACGAGGACAGAAATCATTTGGTAGTTTGCGCTATACTTTTGTACCTGAGACAGCCCGATACATAGAGGTGCGTAAGTTAGCCATAACGCTTGGCGTAAAGGCTGCCCGCGGTGAGTGGGTGTTGATACTTGATGCGCAGACTCTGCCGTTAAATGACGAATGGCTGCACCATTTTGTTCAGAATTTATCAGAGGAATCTGATATGGTGCAGGCATATTATAATTATGAGGACAATGGCACGTGGGTGGCACGTCGTGCTATATTGGATGAGGTCGATCATTTTGTGCAGAAGGTGGCAGCATGGGACAAAGGTGTGACTTTGGACTGTGGTTGTACTAATTGGGCAATGCGTAAGAGTGCCTTTATGGCGCAGCATGGTTTTGCAGACAGTGTGAGTTTGCCTTTTGGCGAGGAGGCTATTTTGGCCAATTTGCATGTCGGTGCCGATCGTTTGTCAATACTCTGTGCAGCAGATACAAGGACTATTTTGGCTTTGCCGCATAAGACGGCCATTTCGAACATGCGTGTGCAAAGGAATGAGCTAATCCATCATCTCACCAATGGTGCACGTAAGTTCTTCATTCAAAATGGCGTATCGTCTGCCATGCTATATGTGATGGTGGCATCAGTGGCTTGTTATGTAGGGCTGCGTGTGTTCGGCGATTTGACGGCGAATTCGTACTCGTTGGGCTACTTATATACTGATGCGTTGTGCATGATTGTGCTTGTGGCTGCATTTGTGCTTCCTCTTGTATTTGTAAGGAAGTCGTTGAATACTCTTAGTGAGCGCCGATATGGAGCTTACATCTATTTATATTATTTGCTGCGCCCATTTCATACATTGGCTACATCTTGTGTAAGGTGGGAAAATAAAGGCAGTTTCGTTCGTAAATTCATCTAAAAACAACCTGATATAAAATGCCTAAGATATCGGAAAGAGCTATACAGATGCCAGAGTCTCCGATCAGGAAACTTGCTCCCTTGGCCAATCAAGCTAAGGAGAGAGGCGTTCATGTTTATCATTTGAATATAGGTCAGCCAGACTTACCAACTCCTGAGGCCGGCCTTAACGCGTTGCGACACATCGACCGAAAAGTGTTGGAATATAGCCCCAGTCAGGGCTTTCGCAGCTATCGCGAAAAGCTGACCCATTACTATGAGGGGTATAATATCCATTTGAGTGCCGATGATATTATTATTACGTCGGGTGGATCGGAGGCTGTACTCTTTGCGTTCATGTCATGTTTGAACCCTGGCGATGAAATAATTGTACCAGAACCCGCTTATGCCAACTATATGGCTTTTGCTATATCGGCTGGAGCGCGTATACGTACCATAGCCACTACTATAGAGGAGGGCTTTTCGTTGCCTAAAGTAGAGAAGTTTGAGGAGCTGATCAATGAACGCACGCGTGCCATATTGATTTGCAACCCGAACAACCCGACAGGTTATTTGTATACACGTCGTGAGATGAACCAAATTCGCGATTTGGTAAAGAAATATGACCTTTATTTATTCTCAGACGAGGTTTACCGTGAATTCATATATACGGGGTCACCATACATTTCGGCTTGCCACCTTGAAGGCGTTGAGCAAAATGTGGTGTTGATTGATTCTGTCTCGAAACGTTATAGCGAGTGTGGTATACGTGTTGGTGCACTAATCACGAAGAATGAGGCAGTGCGCAAGGCTGTTATGAAATTCTGCCAGGCGCGCTTGAGTCCTCCCTTGATAGGACAACTCGTGGCAGAGGCTTCGTTAGATGCGGCCCCTGAATATGCACGCGATGTGTATGACGAGTATGTTGAGCGGCGTAAATGCTTGATTGATGGCCTGAATCGCATTCCGGGTGTATACTCGCCTATACCAATGGGCGCTTTCTATACTGTGGCAAAATTACCAGTAGATGATGCTGAAAAGTTCTGTGCCTGGTGTTTGACAGATTTCCAATACGAGGGTGAAACTGTCATGATGGCTCCGGCTGCAGGTTTCTACACTACACCTGGGGCTGGACGCAATCAAGTGCGTATAGCTTATGTGCTCAACAAGGCAGACCTGCAACGGGCGCTTATTGTGTTGCGCAAGGCTATTGAGGCGTATCCTGGACGTGAAGTGTAATTATGCTGTAAAATGGTTTGGGCGCGGCAATGTGGCTATTGGGTAAATCGTAACGTTGCCTTTTAGTTATTTGGCCAGGTTCGCCATTGTGTAGCTACAATCATAATTGGGGCAAATAATGCTTTCGTTATTTTTAGCAAAACGTTTTTTCAAGAACAGTGATAAAAATACTGGAGGGGTGCGCAAGGCATCGCCTCCGGCTTTGCGCATTGCTACTGCTGGCATAGCAGTGGGGTTGGCGGTGATGGTTGTGTCGATCTGTTTCGTTAGGGGCTTTCAGCATGAGGTGAGTGGAAAAATAGCAGGTTTCACTTCCCATATAGAGGTGATAGAACCCAACTCTTTGAGCTCGCCTGAAAGCTTTCCTGTGGTAACAGACAAAAAATTGATAAACCAGATCAAGCAGACTCCAGGTGTAGAATCTGTACAGCGTTTTTCGCAAAAAATGGGTATATTCAAGACCCAATCAGATTTTGCAGGTGTGTTGCTCAAGGGAGTTGCTGGCGAATATGATTTGAACTTTATCAAGCATTATATGGTGTCGGGGCATTTGCCTCATTTTTCGGACAGCGAGACCAAAAATGAAATTGTCATTTCTCAAACAATCGCCAATAAACTGAAGTTGTCGGTTGGAGACAAGGTCTACAGTTATTATTTTTCAAATACCATCAAGCAGCGACGGTTCAAGGTTGTAGGTATATATAATACCTATATGAAGCAATTTGACAACAATGTCGTTTTGGCTGACATGTACGCGGTAAACCAACTGAACAGATGGCTGCCCGAACAAAGCAGTGGTCTTGAGATCCGCCTTGGCAGTTATGATGATCTTGACAAGGTCCAGTATATTTTGGCCAAGAAGGTCGGCGGACATACAGACCGCTTTAAGAGGTCGTATGCAGTATTAAGTGTGAAGGACAATCCTGTGACCTCCTCCGTACTTTCGTGGCTAAATTTGCTTGACCTGAATGTCATGGTCATATTGGTGATAATGATTTGTGTGGCAGGCTTTACAATGGTGAGCGGATTGCTTATTTTGATATTAGAGCGAACGCAGACAATAGGTGTGCTTAAGGCTTTGGGTGCCACTAACAATCGTATACGTCACACTTTTTTATGGTATGCGGCTTTTATTATAGGGCGTGGCATGTTGTGGGGAAATGTAATTGGCATTTCGGTTGTCATGTTACAGAAGTACACTCATGTTGTCTCGCTTGACCCAGAAGTTTACTATGTGCCTTATGCTCCAGTGGACTTTGACGTGTTGAGCATCGTTGTATTGAATGTAATCACTCTTTTGGTTACAATGCTTGCCCTTGTAATTCCAAGCTATTTGGTTTCGCATATCCAACCAGCTAAAGCTATACAATTTGATTAACCGCACCCTCGTTATTGTTGAGGGTTGGGGTAGAGGTGTGCTCTTTCATTATGATACCAGATAAGTAGGTGCTCGTAAAATGGGTTTGAACAATCTACTTATAAAAAACAAGTGTAATATTCAACCCGGTAGGGGAGTGAATATTACACTTGTTGCTTGTTAATATCTTTGATAGTTATCAGAGATTGTCTTTCTCGATATCCTTAAAGTATTTGTAGGTGCCATGAGTGATGTTCTCACAGGCAGCTTCGTCACAAACGATGATGCCGTGTTCGTGCATCTGGAGTACTGAAATAGTCCACATCTGTGTAACGGGGCCTTCGATAGCAGCTTGCAAAGCGCGACCCTTGTTATGGCCATTGCAGAGAATGAGAACCTCCTTGGCAGACATAACAGTACCTACGCCAACGGTGAGAGCAGTAGCGGGTACATCTTCGGGCTTGCCACCGAAGAAACGTGAATTGGCAACTCTTGTGTCGGTAGTCAAAGTCTTTTGACGAGTGCGGCTTGTGAGTGAGCTACCCGGCTCGTTGAATGCGATGTGACCATCGGGGCCAATACCACCAATAAAGAGGTCAATGCCACCAGCATCCTTGATCATTTGTTCGTAGTGTGCGCATTCGGCTGTCAAATCCTTGGCATTACCGTTCAGAATATGGATGTTTTCTTTCGGGCAGTCAATGTGATTGAAAAGGTTTGTAGCCATGAAAGAGTGGTAGCTTTCGGGGTGTGATTCGGGCAAGCCAACATACTCGTCCATATTGAATGTCAATACGTGCTTAAAGCTGACACGGCCTTCTTTGTTGGCCTTAACCAATGCCTTGTACATGCCGATTGGTGATGAACCGGTAGGCAGACCCAATACGAAAGGCTTCTCTGCAGTTGGATTGGCTGCATTGATTTTGCTAATAACATACTCTGCAGCCCAGTTTGACAACTTTTCGTAGTCGGGTTCGATAATAACTCTCATGATTTTGTTTTGTTATAAAGATTTGTAACGATAACTTTTTTTTTTGCTTGAAACGGCATGTCTGTTCAAGACAGAGGTATGGACGCCCAAGTCTATTCGCAAAAGTAAAAAAACTTTATGTACTTTCAAAGCGTTTTCATAAATACTTTTGTTGTGATAGCAAATATGGCTACAAAGTGGCAAGCAATTGCAGTCTTTTTCGTAGCTTTGTAATTGAATAGTCTGTGTCTACTTCTGCTGGCAGGTGTGGCACAGGTTGTTTATGTGTTTCAACATTTTCTCCTTACAATTATAATATGCAAGATTTCGTACATCTACACGTACATACCCAATATTCAATACTTGACGGACAGGCAGCTGTGCCAAAGTTGGTCGATAAGGCCATACGCGACGGCATGCGTGGCATGGCAGTGACGGATCATGGCAACATGATGGGTATAAAAGAATTCTTTAATTACTCAAACAAGGTCATAGGTAAGGCCAAGGGGGTTGTAAAGGATATGGAGGCAAAGTTGGCTTCGTTGCAAGACGGTAGCTATGTGCCTAAGTTAGATAAGGAGGGTAAAAACCCCGATGAGGGAAAAAGTGAAGCCGAGCTTATTGCCGAATGTGAGGCTGTGCTCAAGAAACAACGTCCGATAGCTGATTTCAAGCCTATTTTCGGTTGCGAAATGTATGTGTCGCGTCGTGGCGACAAATCATTAAAAGCTGAGAAAATTGACCAGTCAGGTTGGCACCTCATAGTATTGGCCAAAAACGAGCACGGCTATCACAACCTTGTAAAGTTGGTATCTCGATCGTGGGTAGATGGCTTTTATATGCGTCCGCGTACGGATCACAAGGATTTGGAGAAGTATCATGAAGATTTGATAGTTTGTTCTGCATGTCTGGGTGGTGAGGTGCCGCAAATGATTATGCAAGGGCGTATTGAAGAGGCTGAAAAGAGTGTGCAATGGTTCAAGAGCGTGTTTGGTGATGACTATTATTTGGAGCTGATGCGACACGAAGTCAAGGACCCCTCAGTCAGAGCCAATCGCGAAACGTATCCGTTACAAGTTCAGGTAAACAAAGAACTGTTACGCATAGCGCAAAAATATAATGTAAAATATATTTGCACTAATGATAGTCACTTTGTAGATGAGGAGAATGCCGAGGCACACGACCGCTTGATTTGTTTGGCTACAGGAAAGGATTTGGAAGATCCCAGACGAATGCTGTATACAAAGCAAGAGTGGTTCAAAACTCGTGCCGAGATGAATGAAGTCTTTGCCGACTTGCCAGAGGCACTTGCTACTACCTGTGAAATATGTGACAAGGTCGAAACCTACTCAATAGATCATGCTCCTATCATGCCTAACTTTGCCATTCCCGAGGAGTTTGGCACTGAGGAGGAATATCGTAAGAATTTGACCGAAGAAGATCTCTTCAACGAATTTACACAAGACGAGAATGGTAATGTCGTGATGAGCCGCGAAGATGGCATGAAGAAAATCAAAAAGCTTGGCGGTTTTGACAAACTATATCGTATAAAACTTGAGGCTGATTATCTTGCCAAATTGGCTTATGAGGGAGCCAAAAAGCGCTATGGTGACCCACTGGACGACGAAACTGCTGAGCGTATAAAATTTGAGCTGCATATCATGAAGACGATGGGTTTCCCAGGTTACTTCTTAATAGTGCAGGACTACATTCGTGCGGCACGTGAGGAACTTGATGTGAGTGTAGGGCCAGGACGTGGTTCTGCGGCGGGTAGTGCTGTTGCCTATTGCTTGGGTATCACGCAGATAGACCCTATCAAGTACGACTTGCTGTTTGAGCGTTTTCTAAATCCAGACCGTATTTCACTCCCCGATATCGATGTCGATTTTGATGACGATGGTCGTGGCCGTGTACTGAATTGGGTTACTCAAAAGTATGGCGCAGACAATGTGGCACATATCATAACCTATGGTACAATGGCCACAAAACTTGCTATCAAGGATGTGGCCCGCGTTCAGAAACTGCCTCTGTCAATATCAAATAACCTCTGCAAACTCATTCCCGATAAATTGCCAGAAGGGCCTGATGGCAAAGTGCCTAAAATGAATTTGACAAATGCTATAGCTGCCATACCCGAACTGCGTGAGGCTGAGACATCTTCGGACATTTTATTACGTGATACAATTCGTTATGCAAAAATGCTCGAAGGTAATGTGCGCAATACGGGCGTACATGCGTGCGGCTTTATTATTTGTCGTGACAATATATCAGATTGGGTACCCGTTTCTACCGCCAAGGACAAGGAAACAGGAGAGGAATTGCACTGTACCCAATATGAAGGACGTGTGATTGAGGAAACGGGCTTGATAAAAATGGACTTTTTGGGTCTGAAAACTCTGTCCATCATCAAGGAGGCTCTTGAAAATATCAAGCTGTCTTTGGGCATCGATCTCAACATTGATGAAATCAGCATTGAGGACCCTGCCACATATCAGTTATACTGCGATGGTCGTACCATAGGCACCTTCCAGTTTGAATCGCCGGGTATGCAAAAGTATTTGCGTGAGCTACAGCCCTCAACCTTTGAGGACCTTATTGCCATGAATGCGTTGTATCGCCCGGGACCTATGCAATATATTCCGTCCTTCATAGCCCGTAAACATGGTGACGAGCCAATTACCTACGACCTTCCTTGTATGGAAAAATACTTGAAGGATACATACGGCATTACCGTCTACCAGGAGCAAGTCATGTTGCTCTCGCGTGAAATTGCGAACTTTACGCGTGGCGAGAGTGATGCACTGCGAAAGGCAATGGGTAAAAAGCTTATAGAAAAGCTTAACCACATGTACCCCAAGTTCATTGATGGTGGTAAGGCTAATGGTCACGACCCCAAGGTTCTTGAAAAAATTTGGAATGACTGGCGCGCATTCGCGTCCTATGCTTTCAATAAGAGTCATGCCACATGCTATTCGTGGGTAGCCTATCAAACGGCTTATCTTAAGGCAAATTATCCGTCACAATATATGGCTGGTGTGATGAGCCGCAGTTTGGCCGATATTAACACGGTGGCTAAGTTGATGGACGAGTGCAAATCTATGGGTATCAGTACGCTTGGTCCTGACATTAACGAGAGCTATCTCAAGTTTAGTGTTAATCATAGTGGTGACATTCGCTTTGGCATGGGTGCAGTAAAGGGCGTAGGTGAAAGTGCTGTGTTGCAGATACTTGCCGAACGTAAGAAAAACGGTGTATATAAGTCCGTATACGATTTGGTCGAACGTGTCAATCTGTCAACTTGCAACAAAAAATCTCTTGAAAGCTTGGCTCTTGCAGGAGCGTTTGACAGTTTTGGCAACATAACACGTGAGCAATTTGTAACGCCATGCGAAAATGGTGAGACATTCCTCGATGCCCTGGTTCGTTATGGCAATACATTTCAGGCCGATCAAGCTCAAAACAGTTTCTCACTATTTGGACCGAGTGAGGTGCTTGAGATCGCAAAGCCCGAGCCGCCCAAGAATGTTGAGCGTTGGAGCGACCTCGAACGCTTGAACCGTGAGCGTGACCTAATAGGTATCTATATATCAGGTCACCCGCTCGATTCATACCGCATCATAGTGGAAGATGTGTGCAATATGCGCATGACCCAACTTGAGGATAAAGTGGCATTCGCCAATCAAGATGTCTTTCTTGGTGGCATCGTAACAGATGTCAGAATGGGGCAGACCCGCACTGGTAAACCTTACGGTATCGCCAAGTTGGAGGATTACAGTGGAGCTGGGGAAATTGCACTCTTTGGCGAAGACTGGGCCAAATTCAGTGGCTATTTTCACGTAGGTAACTCTTTGTTTATTACTGCTCGGGTGGAGGAAAGACAGTGGCAACAAGGTGCCTATGAACTAAAGATAGGCCGCATAGAATTTCTGAGCGATGTGAAGGATCAGAAAATCAAGTCGATAACCATCAATGTGGCTACTGAGAAACTCACGCTTGAGGTCGTCAACGAACTTGCCTCTATCATTCGCAAATCACCAGGTCCGACAGACGTGTTCTTCAATATACTTGACAATGACGAGCATTCGCAAGTGATGTTACAAAGTAAGTTGTGTCATGTGTCTGTTGACAGCTTGTTGATAAACTACTTAAAAAAGGTTGACTTCACATATCAGATTAACTGATGGCATAATATTTGCTTCAATATAAAACTTAAACCAATTATACATTAGAAAATGGAAAAGATCATTACAGACTCAAACTTCGAAAGTGTTTTAGCAGAGGGACTCCCTATTGTGTTAGACTTCTCTGCCACATGGTGTGGACCTTGCAAAAAAATTGCGCCATATATTGCCGAATTGGCTGAAGAGTACGCAGGCCGTGTAAACGTGGGTAAGTGTGACGTAGACGATAACGAAGAACTGACGTCAAAGTTTGGAATTCGCAATGTGCCCACCGTGCTTTTTATTAAGAATGGTGAGGTAGTTGACAAGCATGTAGGTGCAGGACCCAAGTCAGAGTTCGCTGAGAAAATTGAAAACTTGTTGAAATGAATCTCGACGAAGAATTAATGCTTGATGCGCAGCAGGACGCTGCAGCTGTGGCCTACATCAAGCAGCATTTGCCACAAGATCTAAAAGATGTATTTACTGAGGAGTTGCTCTATTACTTTATAGACGTAATTGTTGAGTATTACACAGAGAGTGGAATACTTGATGCAACCCCCGACAAGGATGGCTACATCGAAATAGACGAAGAGGCAATAGCTGCCCATTTGGCTAAAAAAGCCAAGAAAGAGGGCATGGGCAATTTCTCAGTAGAGGATTTACTATTTGTGGTACAAGCCCACATGGATTTTGAGGAGGAACAGAATTGATGGAATGCCCATCAAGCATGGGTACATCTTCTGTAACGACTCTTAATCAATACAAGAAATGAGCAAAAGTTGAGGCTTCTACAAGGCTAAATAATAGTCTTGTGGAAGCCTCTACTGTTTGATAAATGGTTGTTTGGCGAGGGAATGGGTAAAGAATGGTTGGTGTGTGGTAGAATCTAAAGTGTACACATTCAGACGCTGTCAATGCGCCGTCCATATCAATAACCGCAGATTGAAAGGCTTAGGAAGTGACTTTATGGCGAGGTGATCCCCCGTCATAAAGTCATTGGATTTTACAATTCAGTCAAATCACGTTTAACAGATCCTTTGTAGTAATGAGTCAATATTTCGTCATAACTATTCCCTTCGTCCGCCATAACTGCAGCGCCTATTTGGCATAGGCCTACACCATGTCCCCAACCGGCACCGGTAAGCACAAATTTTGTAGGTACGGTTTTGTCAGCACCATATATTGTATCTACGACAAAAGCAGAACTGTACAGGTGGGTGTCGGAAAGCATTCTTCTGATTTCTAATTCCTTGCCTACAATGAGCTCGTTTTCAGTGCCAACAATTCTAAGTTTGATAATTCTACCGCCAGGGCCGCGCTGAACAGGCTCCAGAGCAATAATATGACCAAAGGCCTGTTCGGTCTTTCCCTCAATGAGTGAACGAATTTTGTCTTGTGATAATTCTACTCGCCAACGATAAAAGTCTGTAGTTTCCTGGTCATAGTTGTTCAGCACCTGGCTCAGCAAACGCTTGTCGTGGGTGTTGCAGTAGCTGACGGGGGCACTCCTAATCCATTTTTCGGCAGTTTGTTCGTCTGTCAAATCGGGTATATCACCGTCTGCAGCATCGCGTACGACTGCCAGGTAAGGCTTATCGTCATTGTCCCAGCATGAGCTGTATAATTCGCTCACACCACCGCAACATTTTGAAAAGCGTGCATCACACAAACTCCCGTTGTACATCAGCACTTCATGTTTTGTAGCGCTAACAGCTTTCTTCACTTGTGGCAGGGCCGACTTGGTTATGCCCTGATACCGCTGGCAGTGGTCGTCAGCACACACATCGTATAGTGCGTGGTCAGAGCGGTCATGCCATTTAAGTATCTCACCGTGTTTATGCACAAAGTTGAAGTAGTTGGTGGTACCACCTTCACCCATCATGCGATGCAACATCTGACTATACACCCAACTGCGTGACACCACAGCATGCGTTTTAAGCAGTTCGAGCGAAGATGTTGCATTCATTTCAGATGAAATAACACTTTCGAGATAAGCCTCAACTGGCAGTTCGTTAATCACGACGAGTTTGCCTTCGTCAACTATAAGTCGCAATTTGCCCTTAAAACTCTGCTCTTCTTGTCTTTGCCAATGAAAGCCAATGCCAATTGTTACGCCTTGCAGGGTAAAAAAGCACGTGTCGTTGTTCTCGGGTATGAAGTTGAGTTCGCTATAAATGTTGTCTTTCCATTTAATAGCGCCCTCGGTACACTGTACGTGTTGCATACCGCTGACAGTCTCGCCCTTGGCTTGGAAGTTGCCGTTTAATGCAAAGTCAATTTCCTCGGCGTGTAAAATTCCCACACTGATGTCACGGTTTGCCAGTGATTTCAAAGCCTTGGTTTCATTTGTCATGCAACCTTTGCTCTTGTGGTCAGCACGTTTGTTATGCAGCAATTTGGCAATGTTGTTAATTTCGCTATTGCTAATGGCCACTTCACGCAGAATGTTTGTGGCAATATGGGCTGTCATCTTTTCAAAGTCCTCCTCACGTGGTGTAATGATGAGGCCTCCCATGTCAACAGCTCCCGGACTTACTAATATTTGCGCATCGCCATCTGCAAAATAACAGTTTGGACGATGTTTTTTGCGCACAAACACAACCATTACAATGTGATCAGGCGTGTTTGGCGTGCCCTCTTGTCGCCAGCTCAGTATGTTTATGTCAGGTTCCGACGTACCCGATGCAACTGGTAAAACGCTCATCAACTTTTGCAAAAGTAAGGGTACATCGTTGCTTGCCGGACCTTGTATAACAAAGGCCGGGCAGGCATAATTTTTAAGCAAGTATATGCCGCTTGTTTTAGGATCATACCCAAGATCCTCAAGGGCTGCCTCTTCTTTTTTAAGTGACGGGTATACGCGTTGCAGATTGTTTTCGTACAACTTCCAATCCCTTTCGATAGGTACCAATCCTCTTTGGCCTGCTTGCAGATGGGCGTGGTCAGGAGCAGAGGCACCACATCTCGCGCCATTGTAGAACACAAACATTCCAGGCAAGTTCCATGTAATTGTGTCAAGCATTTTGCTGAAATGTGACAATCTTTGTGCAGTGTGCCGGCGCGTTGGTATTGTAAGGTGCAATGGCAGAATGGGGTAGGGGTTTACTAATAATTGAAATTTACCAAGTACAGGCATAGATGTTTGGCATGAGGGACGGTTGGTGTCGCACAAAAAGCAAGGCCTTTTCTTTAGGGCAGCCTTATCTATTTTTGCAGCAGTGCTTACTATGCGTGCCGGGTTGTATTGTACATTGAGTGTGCCATATTCAAGCGGTAACTCTTTCACTTTTACGCAAGTTTTGAGTTGTTCACACCTTTCTGCCACGTCGTGCCATTGGTCCAGCTGTTTTTTGAAGAAATCTTCAACGTCGCATTTTCTGACGGGCGAATTCCAGCGTTCGATCATGGCTCGTCTGGTTCTGAGTTCAATAGTTCTTAGCGCGTCCTTATATGCGTTATTTTTATTTTGCTTGTCAATGCTCAGTGCAGCGTCAGAATTTCCCTCCCATCGGCGGCACAAGTACAGTTCGTCAAAAATGCGCGCTATGCGGTAATGTCTTGAAAAGGCCAGTCCGAGAGCATAGTCTTCGCCATAGCTTGTGTTGGGAAATCCGATCTTGCGCAAAATGTCGGTGCGGAAAGCGCGTGGCGCACCTAATCCATTAATTCGGAGTGCGTTATTGCGTCCATTGTCAGCAGTCCATTCTGTGTGTGCAATCAGTCCTGGTGGCAGCGTCTCGAGTGCAAAGTTTACCATACGGTAACTGCCAATGACCATGGCTGCATTTTTCTCTTCAAAGGCAGCCACAATGCGTGTCAAGGTGTCATCAGACGAGTATAAGTCATCTGAATCTAATTGTATGGCATACTTTCCGCACCATTTGCTGCGAATGGCCATATCCCAGCACCCTCCAATGCCCAGATCAGTGCGTTCTGGTTGGAGTAGCACCACGTGGTTGTTGTCGTGATACTTATTAACGACTTCGGCCGTTCCATCGTCAGAATGGTTGTCCACGACAATCACATTAAAGTCAAAATCGGCCTTTTGTCCTAATACACTGTCAATGGCGTCGCCAATGGTTCGTGCCCTGTTGCGCACAGGTATGATGACACTTGCCTCAACTGGGTAGCAAGTGTTGTCATTCGGCAATTCGTCGTATTCGTCGGGAGCCAGCCAAGCACCAATTTCCTTAAGATGCTCTGTACAAGCACGTTCCATTTCGGTTTGCACCACCTTGTTGCGTGGATTGACATAGTCAAATTGCTTTTGCCCAGATGTGCGCAAGTCAGTTTCCAACTCTGTGTACAAGGGCTCCTTTAGGTGTATTATTTCGCCATGGGCGCTTACGTATAGTCGTAAGGCATACATTGCGGCATAAGTGTATTGCATGCCACGTCGGTGCTTCAAAAAGTTTTTCACGTCCGCTGAACGGAAAAGCACCAATGAACCAAAGTCGAAATCATCTCTCAGAGCACCTTCCTGGTAGTCAATAGTAGGGTGCAGACCTTGTTCATCGTATCGGTCACTGTACACCATGAGGGCTTTTTCGCTATCCGTATCATACGCAGCTGCAATTTGCAACATTCTGTCGAATGCCCGGTAGCCTATGCGCAAGGTATGGTTACTTAGGTAGAATGCCACATACTGTGCTGTTACGCGTTGTGCGGCTGTACGTAAAAACTTAGCACTTGTCACACTGTCTGTAACAAGCAGTTCGCATTTATCGTTCGCTATTTTCTCTGCGTCAGCCTTTTGCTCGTCGGTGCAAGCCAAAAGCAGTTTGTTAACGCAATCGCAGCTCTTAATATCTTCAACCACCTGCGGCAGGTGAGGGGTACCGGGTGTGTATGCCAGTACAACATCTAACATTACCTTCATCAGTTCGTTATGCTTAGAGTTCAATACTGTAACTATCCCTTCTTGAGCGAGGGGGCGCACACTTCTATTATAAAAAAGGAACTCCATTCCGGACGGTGCAGCAAAGCATCATGACATTCACGCCAAACTTCTGTGTTTGACAAAATATTGTCGTGTATACCTCTAACACCTCACAACTCGTAGTTCATTAGTTCAAGACCTATTGATAATCAAACTGTTATCAAAGTCTTGACATGGATATAATGTGCATTCAATGTTACAACTATACAAACTTACGCAAAAAAAACTATGCACGGGCATTTATACGAATGTTTTTATAAGTAGGTGTTCTAAATTAAAAAGAGTCTGTGGTAAGTGTAAACTAATTGATGCACCGGTTCTGTTCAAGAATTGATATCAGCAGATCTTAATACAAATAGCTCAACTTTCGGATTTAGAAAGTGCGGTACGAATAACGGCGGCGACCGTCCGTTATCAAACGAAAAGGTGATGCACGCGTGGGAGTGATGAGTACACAAAACCAAGCCTAAGTCATGCCACATCGACCGTAGAAAATATGTGGAACGACAGAAATATATGCTTACTTCGAACGTAGTAAGTATTTACTCCGAACGTAGTAAGCATTTACTTCGAACGTAGTAAGCATGTTGAACGAACGTAGTAAGATAACTCAAGTTTCGTATTTAACTCAAACTTGAGTAAATAATCACATCAGTAAGTTAGTGATACTATTGTTGTGCTTTTCGGGGAAATGTTGCATATTTGCAGAAAAGAATTTTGTTTCAACTAAGTTTAATATTAAAAACGGTATTTATATGAGCGTTAGTGTAAAGATCAGAACTAATGATGTTCCAGAACCAGATGCTATTTTGCGTCATGTGGCAGATAAGGGAACTGAAATTGTAGCCACCTCGAATGAATACCCATCTCTAAAATTCGGCTTCCTCAATAAGGCACTTCGTGGTATAGAGGTGAATGAGGAAGAAGATGGACTGGAGGTGCGAGTTTGCTCATTCTCGACCAAGGCAGATTATCAGCTGTTTGTCAAAGCCATAGATGCTATAATGCAGCTGACTGGTGCCAAAGCATACCTTGAAGATGAAGTGGAGGTAATTGCGCCCTTGTCTACATTTAATGACGAATGGATTGAACGTGAGCAAGAGGCCGGACTTGATGCAGCCCGAGCGTTAGTAAAACATACTGGGCTGCATATTGTTATGTATGGTCTTTTCTGCAAATTCTGCTTGGGAGCGCATTTGTTTGAATCTTTTGATATCCCATTGTCCGATGATGTGGATAAGGAGGACGTAGATAGCCTTTTTGACAACCTTTGTTCTATGCAATGGGATAGTGTAAATTGGAAAGATACAAGCACTCGCATGGTTATGCCTTCGTCTGATGGAGATGTTGAAAATGGGCTTACTATCTCTGCAATTTGTATCAGAAATGGCCAGGTGGACGAGTTTAATTACATATCAGAGGCCGATTTGTTGGGAATTATAGATATGGATGATGATGCTATCCCCCCGGTATTTATTCCTTTTAGGGAAATCTGGAAAATTTTGCCGAATGACGCGTTTGAACGTTTGGACGAAATGCAATTTATACGTACGGAAGCGTTAACGGTGGATATGGTGCATGATATGATGGACGCTGCCCGCCATTTACAACCCGACGACTTGCATTATAAACCTACTTATCCTGGAGAGGGTTTTGATGAGAAGCAGCGCACGTTTATTTTGATGTGGAATCCCGACATATCAAGCGTATCGCTTGAGGATCATTGCTTTGGCGTAGAGTACAACTTGACAGAATATTTTAATTGGAGTGTTTGGGATTATGATAAGGCCAGATGTGGTGACAGGTTCTTCCTCGTTAGGGTAGGCAAAGGTAATACAGGGATTGTGATGAGTGGCGTTTTTGACTCTCAACCGTACGAGGGTGAAGATTGGAGCGGCAAAGGCAGAAGTGTGTACTATATGGATATGCTTCCAAATGTTATTCTTGACCCAGAAGAGGTTCCCATGTTAACAACAGAGGCTTTGCAAGAAGCAATGCCTTCTTTTGATTGGACTGGTGGCCATTCTGGTCGTCTGCTTGGTAATGAGGACGCCATAAAATTGGAAACATTGTGGCAGCGTTTCCTTGCAGAACATTCAAAGGACGCTGATGGCATAACAATGAGCATGATCCATACCATTCGTTAGGTATGTTGAATGTAGGGGCGTAGATAATTGCTCTTACAGAAAGCTCCTCAAAGATTTCGACACTGCAATTTTTCATTAGACGTGCATATAAAGTAAGAGAAAATGAACGACGACACAATATTTTGGCCCGTGAGGCTTCCGAGCGGAGCAGTAAGACGATTGAGGGTTCCGAAGCAAATAGCGGAAATGGCCAATCAGTTGCAGAAAGAGAATCCGGACTTGGACGATACGGACGCTCTGCACGAAGCGAAGCTGAGGCTGGAGAACAGTCGGGCAATGGACGCTCAGCAGTAAGTAATGGCAAGGAAGTAGCGGCTCCTTCGTTGGAGGGTGCTAAAGTTGGTGTGACCGATGGTGAGAAGTCGTCAGCCACTGGATATGTGTGTCTTCGGAGAAGAGTGAAAATGTAGAGCCGCGCATGCAGAAGCCATGCAAACCCTTACGTGTGAGGTGTTTATACTTTGCGATGCGGTAATTGAGCACTTTAAGGGCAGTGGCTTTGATGTGCTTGGCACGGAAGACGGGCAGCGGGTGTTGGATATGGCGAATGTTGATGGCGACAAGGTTGCTGCTGTTGGCGCAGACGGGAAGGAGCAGACGTATGAAGATGGCATGTTTGAGCAGATGGTGGAAAGCGGTGTGCTGAAGCGTGCGCAGAAAACAGAAGAACCGTCTGAAGCGAAAGTGGACCTGACTGATAATCAGGGTAACTCCACTCCTCAACCCGACTTGTATTCTGAGAGCAAAGGTGCGGAGCAATCTTCGGGTGTGCAAGCTGAAGTGCCACAAGGTGGTGTGCAGGAAAATGCTCCTATGCCGATGCGTGTTGTTGGCAAGGGGAAGAATGCGGTGCAGGAGGAGGACTGGCTTGCGACGACTCCGAAGCGTGGTCATGACTATGTGTTCAAGGAGAGTGGTCTTGATGCTGAGGAGGCGAATGCTTTTGTGGAGAACAAGGTGGCTGAGGCTGAGAAGAATCTTGAAAAGGTTAAGGGCAAGGCTCCTAAGATGGGCACAAACATTGCGGCTTACAAGGAGGCTAAGGCAGACTATGAGGCTCGTGTGGCTGAGGCTCAGAAGGCTGTGGACTACTGGCATGCGGTGAAGGCTGAGCGTGACAAGGTGTTGCTTGAGGAACGGCGTGCGCGCAAGGAGAAGGACAAGGCGTTGTATGACGATGCCGTGGCGCAGGAGGAGCAGCGCAAGGCTGAGATGGCGCAGAAGGCTGCCGAGCAGGAGGCTTTGGGCAGTAACGCTGTGGCTCCTGCCATTAAGGAGAAGTGGGAGAATGCTCCGAAGGTAGATGGTGGTGCAGATGAGATTACTTTGCCTAATGGTGAGGTGGTGACCGGGCATTATGTGCTGACGGAGAGTGGTGCGGCGAGTGCTTCGCACCAGGCGACGAATGGTTTTGCGGAGACTGAGGGTTACCCTGTGGACGTGAATGGTGAGACGGTGAATGACCGTGACTACAAGCGTGACGCTGAGGCCCAGCAGGTGACGCGTGGCATGGCTGCTGATTATGACAGCCGTGCGCTTCAAAGTCCTGTGGTGGTGAGTGGTGATGGTGTGGTGCTGTCGGGTAACGGCCGTACCATGGCAGGTGAAATTGCTGCTTTGAATGGCAGTGATGCGAAATATAATGCGTATCTTCGCGGGCATGCCGGCAAGTTTGGCTTTACGACGGAGCAGGTGGAAGGGTTTAAGCACCCGCGTGTGGTGTTTGTGCCTGATGGTGAGTTGCCTTACACGGCGGAGACTTTTGCGAAGTTCAACCAGCGTGAGCAGAAGAGTCAGAGCCGTACTGAGATGGCAGTGAAGCTTGGTAAGGTGGTGGACGATGCTTTGTTTGGCCGTGTGATGGACGTGATAGGGCGTCATGAGTCGTTGGCAGAGTTTTATGCTGATGATGCTGCTACTGCTTCTGTGGTGAAGGAGTTGGCTGATGCTGGCGTGATACCTCAGACAGAGATGGCGCAGTTGTTTGACGGTGGCAGGTTGAGCGAGAGCGGCCAGGCTATGGTTGAGGGTGTGCTTGTGGGCAAGGTGTTCCAGGGCAGCCCTGATGCTGTGCGTCAGATTACTGAGGTGAAGAGCATGCGCAAGGCTGTGATGGCTGCTTTGCCTGAGGTGGTGTCTTGTCACCGATTGGGTGGTGGCTATGACTTGTCGAAGGAGTTGGCTGCTGCTGTTGACTTGGTGTATAAGGCCCGCAAGGCTGGTTTTAAGCTTGGTCAGCATGTGAGCCAGCATGCGCGTCAGGGTAACTTGTTCCAGCTGGACGATGGTGCGACGGTGGCAGACTACAACAATGCTGCTGTGATGATGCTGGCAGACGTGATGAACGATGGCCGTGTGACGCAGCTGAAGAAGGTGTTGGCTTTTTACAACACGCAGGCTGCTGACTCAGCGCAGGGCATTGGTGACATGTTTGCCGGTGGTGTGAAGAGTAAGGGAGAGATTATTAACGAGGTAAATGAGTTATTAAACAATGGACAAGAATACGATAGAAGAACCCCGTCCGTTGCAGACGGACAAGGCGTCGGAGGCGAAGGCGGCGAACAAGGCGATGTTGCTGGCCCGAGCCATCAAGGCGGCGCGGGCAGCGAGCGGGGATTAAGTGAGGCTTTTGACGGCCTTGCTGCACAACTGAAGACTGCCGAGGGTGAGGAACGTAAGCGTGTGCTTGGTGAGATGCGTGATGGCATTGCGCGTTTTGCTGAGGAGAATGGTTACCCTGTTCCGGAGTTTTTGCTGACGCGTGAGGACTTTTTGGCGGCAGTGCCTGAGAAGGACAGGGCGAAGTATGTGGAGTGGCTTGATGATGGTGCGCACATGCCTGCCTATTATACAAAGGGCAAGGTGTATGTTTACGTGGAGGGTTGTGAGACCTTTGACAAAGATGTGAATGAGACACTTGCCCATGAGTATACTCATGCTGACAATGCGGAGTTTCCCGAGAATGTGAATGCGTTGACGTATGCGTTGGAAGATACGCATGAAGTGACGCGTGACGAGCTTTGTGAAATATTGCGTGAAATGTCGCAAGGCGAGCATTACGACAGGGAGGCTGAGAGATTGGAGGCAGAGGGCAAGGACGTGAACAAGATGCTTGCCGATGAGGTTATAGCTCATGTGGTAGCACGCATGGTGCGTGATGGCGAGCAAGTGCTTGACGACATCAACAAGAATCCTACGCTGCAATTTATTATTAAACGTGCATATAAAGCAAGAGAAAATGAACGACAATACAATATTCGTGCCCGTGAGAATGCCGAGCGGCATGACAATGCGAGTGAGGGTGACAACAGAGGTGGCTCAAATAATGGAGCGAATGTTGAAGGAGAATCCGCAAATGGAGGAGTCGGACGCCCTGTCAATGGCTCTGAAGGAGGTGAAGTCTCGTCAGAGCGGGGACGCTCAGCAGTAAATGAAGGCAAGGAAGTAGCGGCTCCTTTGGGAGATGGTGCTAAAGTTGGTGTGACCGATGGTGAGAAATTGTCGGCCACAGGAGATGCTGTGCCTTCGGGTAAGGGTGAGAAAGATAATCTTCGTATGCAGAAGGTAGAGGATTATTCAGCAATAGATGCCGAATACTTTGCTGCTGTAGAACGTGGCGACCTGGAAGAAGCGCAGCGCATTGTGAATGAAGTTGCAAAACGTGCAGGGTATTCTGTGAGTTCTGATTATCAAGGAACATCTGCTTTTAATGGTGCAGCTCCTTATGGTAATGGCTATTTCTTGACTAAGGAAGAGCGTAAGGAAGCATGGGATAATGGCGACTTTGAGGGTGAAAGTACGCTTGGAGATTACATTGATAATGGTGTTGATGGTGGGAATTTGGAAACACTGACCAGCAATTCTTTATATCGTCATGCCGATGATATGCGTAAAGAAGCCATAGAGAATGTGCGCGATGTTATTGAAAATGGACGTAATACTATCACCATGTATAGGAGTGTACCATCTTCAGTAAAAGAGGGTAAATTCAGAAATGGTGATTGGATAACTCCAAGCCGTAAATATGCAGAGGATAATGCTGAACTGCATGGTTGGGGCAAGGACTATCGTGTTATAGAGCAAGAAGTACCTGTTGATGAAGTATGGTTTGATGGTAATGATATTGCCGAATGGGGATATGGTCGTGAGGAAGATTATGTGAATGACACAGACTTTGCCTATAAAAACACAAAGAACAATCGTAAATTGCTTGATGTGATTACTCGTGATGATGAGGGTAACATTATCCCCCCCTCAAAACGATTTAACTCAAATAAGGCTGATGAACGTTACCAAAAAGGCAATAGCAAAAAGCCCTTAACCGAAGCAGAAAGAACTTTGCGTGATGCCATTACGGAGCGACTTCGTGAAAGTGGCCTTGATGTGATTGGCACGGAAGATGGCCAGCGTGTGCTTGACATGGCGAATGGTGATGGTGCGAAGGAGCACCGCGTGTACCACGGCAGCGGTGCTGAGTTTGACCACTTTGACCATAGCCACATGGGCGAGGGCGAAGGTGCGCAGGCTTATGGCTGGGGCACTTATGTGACTGAGGTGAAAGGTATTGCTGAAGGGTATGCGAAACGTTCAAATAACGGAATTGCAATGGGCCGTTATGAGTGGCAACTGAAACGTGCTGAACTTGAATCGAATATCTATCGTGCCAAGGAGCAGTTGCCTTTCCTAAGAGGGGAATATAAGGCAGAAGTGGAAGCTCAAATCGCGGAATGGGAGGAACAGTTAAAGGATTATGAACCACATAATTACCTTTACATGGTTGAAATTCCCGATGACAATGGTAAGAACTATTTGGATTGGAATGCTAAGGTCGGTGTTAGATTATTGAACAAAGTAAACAGTCAATTAGAGCAACAAGGCAAGAGACTGATAAACCCAGAACTTGATAAGAGATATAAGTTTTTTGACGTTAATGACTTGTATCATGCATTGTCAATTAGAATGGCTAAAGATGATGCAACATACAATGACGATAAGGCTGCAAGCGAATTTTTGTCTTCGCTTGGTTATGCTGGCATTAAATATCCGGCAGACAACCTGCGTGGTGGTCGTAAGGACGGTGCGAAGAATTACGTTATCTTCAACGAGAATGATGCGGAGATAACTGACCATGTGCGCTTTTTCAAGACCAAGAATGGTGAGGCTTATGGCTTTACTGTTGGTGGCAAGATTTACTATGACCCGCGGATTGCGAATGCTGAGACACCTGTGCATGAGTATGCCCACTTGTGGGCGAGTGCGCTGAAGGCGAACAATGCGAAGGAGTGGAAGAATGTGGTGGACTTGATGAAGGGCACGAAGGTTTGGGAGGAGGTGAAGAAGGCCTATCCCGAACTTGAAACAGACGATGAGATTGCTGACGAGGTGCTTGCAACGTATTCGGGCCGACGGGGTGCGGAGCGGCTCCGTGAGGAGATGCGCAAGGCTGCTGCTGAGGGTGATGGCGTGATGGGCAAGGCTGAGGCGGTGAGTGCGCTGCAGCGTGTGAAGCGTGCCATTGACAAGTTTTGGAAGGCTGTGGCCGACTTCCTTCACATTCACTATACGAGTGCTGAGGAGGTGGCTGACAGGGTGATGAAGGACTTGCTTGACGGGGTGGACCCCCGCAGCATGATGGACGGTGGCAAGAGCCTTCGTCCGGAAACGCGTGTCAATATAGTGGAAACTAAGGCGGAGCATGGCTTTAAGAATTATGCCGAAGCCAAGGCTTGGGCGAAGGAGCATGTGGCACGCACTTATAGCGGTGAAGAGACTGGTGGCAAGGGTGATATACGCATCAGCAATGCGGCCGTTGACAAATATTTGTCGCAGAGTGCCGTTGACAAGAGTGAGAGCAAGGACGTTCACTTGGCTGTGTTGAAGGTGTTGCCTGATGTTATCCGTGAAAGTGTAGATGCAGAACAGCATGCGGACTTTAAGAAGGGAAAAGATGGTGTGCGTTCGGCAGAGAATGGCGTCAATCCCAATGTAACCATACACAGATTGTATGGTGCAGTACGTATGGACGGAAAGCTGTATAGGGTTAAGGTTACGCTGAAGGAGGATGTCAAGAGCGAACGGTCTGCAAAGAAAGCATATAGCTATGAAGCAACAAAAATAGAGTTGCTTGCAGGAACATTGGTCAAGCCCGAAGGTGATGACCCCAATACAAACAACTCTATAACTGCTGCAAATTTACTGAATGGTGTTGAGAAATCCTACGGTGGCGGTAAGTTTTTTGAGGATTACAACAAAATTCGTGAGCAATTTATTGGCGAGAAGGGTGCGGAGCGTGCCGACCATGCCGATGAGGTGAACACGCGACTTGACAACCTAAGTGTGGCTCGCGAGATGGAGGCTGAGAAAAAGGACGCCAAGGCTATAAAGATGGCTACTGGCTGGGAACGTGGTGCTGACGGTAAGTGGCGTTATGAGATGCCTGATGCTAAGATAAAGGAGACGATGGATATTGACGGGCATGTTGTGAAGCGTTTTGATGAGGACATGCTTTGGAATGATGGCAAGCTTGCTGATGTGGTTGATGCTCCGGAACTGTTTAAGGCTTATCCGCAGTTGAAGGAGACGCGTATTGTGACAGATGCTGTGACTGGTGACATGCCTTCGGCTGGTGATTATAATGCGAAGACGAATACCATTACCATTCATGCTGATGAGTTGAAGTATATGAATGGTATATTGAACCATGAGGTTCAGCACGCTATTCAGAAGATTGAGGGTTTTGCCAGGGGTGGCAGTCCTGCGATGGTGCGTTCGGAGATAAAGAAGCAGATGGCCGAGGTGACGAAGCAGATAAGGCAGTTGCGTGCTGAGGGCAAGGAGGCTGAGGCGAAGGAGCTCATCAAGAAGAACAGGGGGCTTTACGAGGCATCTGTAGGTGATGATGATTTTGGCAGTTATAAGTCGCTTGCCGGTGAGGTGGAGAGCCGCAATGTGGAGAGACGTATGGGCATGAGCGCGGAGGAACGCCGTGCGAGCCTTGCTGCTGAGACTGAGGACGTGAGCAGTGAGGACCAGATATTCTTGACGAGTGGTGATGGTGGCCGTAGTTATTCGCTGAAAGATAAGGATGAAAAGACCTTGGCAGGTGTACATAACATCAGCAAAGACAAGTTGCGTAAGGCATTGAAGTTGGGCGGTTTGGCTAATCCGAGTGTAGCCGTGATTGATACGGAAAAACAGATCCATAGTGGATTTGGCGAAATTTCGCTTGTACTTCCTTCAAATATGGTTGCAAAACGCACAGGACGGAATGCAGGAACATTCTTTGGTGATGCTTGGACACCTACTTACCCACAAGTTGAAAGAATATTCGGAAAGGGTGGTTCTGATAGAGCAATAGCAGACATTGCGTCTGTGCCAGAGGAAATGCAAAGAATGACGCGCAATGCGATAGACAGCTTTATGGACGGAAAAAATGCCGACAATCTTGTTTACTTGTATTTGCAAGAAAAGGGGATTGCACCACAACTAGTTAAAACTAAAGGAGTGTTCAGTCCTGATATACGGAAAGAAGTAATTTCGCTGACTAATAGGCAACCATTCTATAAGCTTAATGAAACAGAAAGGAACAAGGTAGTAGAACTCTATATAAAATATAAGTTTGATGGTGATAGAGACGCTTTTGAAAAAGCATTGCAAGAAAGAGTAGCTAATTTGATTGAACGTCAAAAGGAATATAAAAATCCTAAATCTTTATTAGCAAGAAAAGTAAAAGAACATCTTGAAAATATTGACAATTATGGATATGATTATGAAGCCATTTGTAGATTTGTAGATGATGTAAATCGTGACGCTGAGGTTTCTGGAGAAGTCTCTGATATGGAAACTATGCAAGAAGCCAGAAATATTGTAGAAAAAGAAAATCTGCAAAAAGATTTCGAGCAATGGAAAGAAAGTTTAGCTGACAGATACAATACGAAAGAGGTCATCTTTAATGGTTTTACACCGAGTGGTAATCGTAGATATGTAGATAACACCTTGGAGAAGGTTTCAAAAATAATGAAACAGAAAGGCCGTAATGGTGCAGAGGGATTTGGTTTCTCATTCAACAATTTTGCAGCCAGCATTATGCAGAGCAATGGAACGCTGAAAGGCATTAAGGAGCGTAAGGCTCAACTTACGCAACAGCATGAAGATATTGATGCTTTTACAGATAAGTGGGGTGAGGTGTATAACCATTTGGCAGATGCATTGAATCCAAATGCTGATATATCAACTATGGATGTTGGATACTATCGCTTGCAAGAAACAGCAGTTCAAAAAAAACCGAAAGAGTATGCCAAAAAGGAATATGGTGTAGAACTTTCTGATGAAGATGTTCAGCAACTTAATGATATGGTAAAAGCCATTCGCGAAGAACGGCCAACAATGTATTTTGAAACGAAGTTTGAGCGTCCTGTTACCCTTGATGAGTTTGCAGCAGCAGTAGTACCAAAAGACCTGAGTGCTGATGTGCGAAGTGGCTTGGAAAAGGCAGGACTGAAGCTTTACGATTATGACCCGAAGGTGGAAGGTGACCGCAAACGCGCTTTTGATGAAGCTGTGCATGGTGATGAGGGTGTGTTGTTCCGTACCAGCGACGATCTTGACCAAGAATATGGCTCGCGTTGGATAGACGAACAGACTAATGAGGACGGACGTCATACGACGCAGGTGAAGAACACCATCAATTCGTACAAGAAATTTGGTGACTGGGTGAAGCGTGATTCAGACGGACGCAATGTAGATGTGCTTGATGCGAGCAGCGGCCTTGGTCTTGGCACAGAGTGGTTGCGTGAGAATGGTATTAACGTTGAAGACGTGGAACCTTATCCGTCAGAGAACCGCACAGCCCCTACTTATATAAGCTATGGCGACGTAAAGAAAAAGTACGACTACATTATTAGCAATGCAGTCTTGAACGTGATACCCGATGACTGGCGTGCCAATGTGCTGCACAATATGGCGGACAAATTGAAGGTTGGTGGCAAACTTGTTATCAATGTGCGTGGTGCTGAAAGTATTCGCAAACAGGGTAAGGAGGGTGAGACGCGTATAACTCTTGACGACCCGTCGGAGATACTTGTGTTGCGTCCTAATGGCAGCATCAAGGCTTATCAGAAAGGATTTACAAAGGCAGAGCTAAAAGAATGGTGTGAAACGGAATTGGGCGAAGGTTATTCGGTGGAAATAGCGAATAACAAGAACGCTGGCGGTAGCTATGACACTGCTGTGGTGGTGACCAAAAATAACGAAAGCGGCACTATCGGTGTCGCTTCCGAGGCAAGCCATCCACGCAGGAGTGCGCAGGCCGCGCCCAATTCGAGTGCAAAGTTAGGCAATAATCAGAAAATTGCTAATAACTTATCAGAACTTTCTGAAAAATTATCAGAAAAAGGTATGGGTGCGCATGAGTTCTTGTTTAATGTCGCAAGGGCATTTGGGCTTGATGGTAACAATCTGAACAAATCTTTCTACCAAGATTTAAGCAACTCTGTTGGCATTCGTATTTCAGACCATTCTGCAAGTACGAATAACATATACAAGAAGAACAATAACGATGAAGTATACGGCTTAGTTGTAAAACTATCCAATCATCGTTTTAAGTCAAGAGATGATGCCAATTACCTTGAATATGTTTACTATCCCGACAAACTCACAGATGAGCGTCAGCGTGAGATTGTTGAAGGGTTGAATAAATTCTTGCAGACTGGCGACTATATGCAACTGCCAGCACCAGACAGAGTGAACCGTTCTGGCAAGTTTGATGTGTTGATTGACGGAAGGGAAACTTCGCCAACGGCCAAGCACCAGGCTGCCAATGACCTTGCGCGGCAGATGCACGTGGAGGGTGAAGTAGAGGTGGTGACAAGCACTGAGGGCTTGACCGGCAGACAGGCGAAGGCTAAGGGCTGGTATGATGTGAGGACCGGACGTGTGACGATTGTGCTGCCTAACAACAAGAATGCGGCTGATGTGCGTGAGACGGTGTTCCACGAGGTGGTGGCGCACAAGGGGCTACGTAACCTTGTGGGTGAAGAGCACTTTAACACCTTCCTTGATAACGTGTACAACAATGCTGAGGAGGGCATCAAGCAGACCATTGACGAGATGGCTGAGAAGAAGTATAATGGTGACAAGCGCAAGGCTACTGAGGAGTATATGGCGCACTTGGCGGAAGATGGTGAGTATGTGAAGCCGGAGAACCAGGGCTTCTTTGCGAAGGTGAGGGATTTCTTGACGGACTTGCTGAGGAAGGTTGGCATCAAGCTTGGCTTTAAGTTGACGGACAATGATTTGCGCTACATATTGTGGCGTAGCTGGAAGGGGCTTGCTGAGCGTGATGGCGGTTCGGTGTTTGATAAGGCTGAAGATGTGAAGATGCAGCATGAGCTTGGTCAGACTGACGAGGCTCGCTCGGCGAGTGGTGAGAATGGTATCATGTTCCGTGAGGGGAGTGATGAGCTGAAGGACGTTGTGGAGAAAATGAAGGCTGACGTTGAGCGGTTGCATGAGGGTGAACTTGATGATTTGCGCTCGGGTGCGCGGGCTATTGGCGGGCGGCTGAGCGAACTGAACAAGGCGATGCGCCTGCAGCGTGCTTATGACATGAGCACTGTGGCGAGTGTGACGGAGCTGGCGAAGACGATGCTCAAGAATGGCTTGCTGAGTGAGATGAGTGACTATGATGTGCGCCGTTTGCTGTCGGTGGTGAATAATGTGCATGGCAAGGGTGACATCAGGCCTTATGTGCAGAAGGTTGTGGACATGATGGTTGGCAACCGGCTGCGTAATGTGTCGAAGGCGTTTGACAAGTTGCTTGCCATGCGTGGCAAGAAGGTTGATGCGCGTGGCGTGGAGGTGCAAGGTGAGCTTGACTTGGCTGGCCAGCGCATGGCAGATGTGGTGTGGAAGGGCATCGGCATGTCGGACGATGATGTGGCGGACATGTGTGCTGATGCCCAGGACCGCATGATGAGTGCGAATGGTGCGGAGGCTGCTGCTGCTGCGACGGACTATGCCGGGTGGCAGATTGTGATGCACTTGGGGCTTTTACCATACTACAATAACTTACTCGCCGAGTATCTTGCATCTTACACTAATACATTGCAACTCATTGATTGTCAATACTTTACGCAGTGTAAGATATTACAAATTTCACTTGCACACAACCTACACACCCCACATGCTGCCACATGGTACAAGCACGGGAGGAGGATATTACAGCATAGGGGAGCAGAAAAGTCTGTTGCTCCGACAGATTCCTCTACGTCCCTGTGGCGTAAACCCCACCGCATACGTCCAAACCGACTGCGAGGCAGCGGGGTGGGGTGTGTAAGATGTATGCAGGGGAGTGTAAGATACTTTGAAATCATCTTACACTCTTGAAACATCTGTATATCAACTTGTTACGCACAAAAAGTGTAAGATGGCAGTAAAAACACACGCACTCTTTTACATGTAGGCAGACGGGGAGGGGGTAAATATTTGTGTACAAATTGTACACTTTTTTTGTGGGGTGCAATGCCTTGGTGTTACCTTTGCAGCACTTTACTTTTATATCAAACCAAATTGTATGATCATGAAACGAATGCTTAACAGAATGCTGCGCTATGCCGATGCCATTGTGAAACGTGGCGTTGACAAACTGATAGACGCTATCGGACATAGTCCGGAACCACAAACTAAAAACACTGAAACACCCCAGCAGCAAAAACGCATGGGCAACGACACCGACTGCGCACTGCAAACAACTGGCAATACTACGAACTGCGGTTTGACTGAACAAGCCATCACCCTTACGGACGAACTGTACGACATTCGCTTTAATATGCTTGACCGCACACCCGAAGTGCAACTGCGCGACCAGGTGGACAAAGGGCTTGTGCCCGTGAGCACTGACGCGCTGTGACGCATGGCGTTCGGGCGCTGGTTGCGCTGCATGGTGGTGCAAGCAAAAAAGCAAGTCTTGTTTTGCTCTTTTAAGGGCTGTTTTCCCTTGTGCCACTTACCGCGGGATACATAAGGACATAAGCTATATAAGAACATAAACTACATAAGTAACATAAGGCTGATGCCGTGTCTTTTCACATAAGTTGAGGCAAGGCTGGCCGCCTTGCTTATAAGATACTCCGTATTGGTGAGATATCCTTTCAGACCGTCCCATTTGGAGTCGTCGGCAACACGGTCATAGTTGATGGTGACTTTCACCTCACCATCCATGGATAAAAACTTATTGTAACCTCTTTTGTTGATGTTGCCTTTAGTGAGCGCACCATGTTTGTAAGCCTTTTCCTACCTGCGTATTCCCTTCTCTCGGTTATAGGCATCTTTTTTTGCACGGTCATCTGTATAGCCGACCAGGAACCGACGACCGTCTCCTTTGTCATATTCTACCATCTGGCAGTCGCGCTTGGGCTGTTCCAATATCCAGTTCTTGACTTCCTGACTTTCATTCTTTATCTTCGCACCTATTATGTACTTGTAACCATGCGCCTCAAGTTCCGCTATATTTGCATTGTTCATCAGACCGGAGTCAGCCACCACAACGAAGTTCTCCAAACCGTATTTGCTTACAAACTCGTTTATCGTCGGCAGCATCGTGTGGACTTCATATTTGTTGCCCTCATGGATACAATAGGCAAGCGGATACCGCCCAAACTTACAAGCAAGCCGAGTATGATCTGAGGATTGCTGTGACGTCCTTCTTTCGAGAAACCAGTCTTACGTAATTCATCCTCATAATCCGCTTCAAAGTAAAGTGTGGTGACATCATAGAACAGCACACCGATATTTCCACCGAACAGTTTCGCCGTATGGCGCACGCTTATGTGCTGTACGATGTCGTGCTGATGGTCGCTAAGCTTGTCAAGATAGCGATAGACTTTTGAGAGATCCACATCTTCGTCAAAGTGGTTTTTCAGATATTCCACCGTAGCAGCCTTGCTAGTTGGATATGCCAAACGGGCTTTCACAAGCTTGCGGAACACTTCGTCGTCAATACGATTGAAACCAATCCAGTCAAACGTGCGGTCCAATATCAAGAGAAAACCAATCGCCTTGTCTACTCGTTTCTTGTCAACTTGTCTGCTGTTTAGCAAGTTGGAAACTTGCTAAACTTAAATCCGTTATACTTACAAGTAGGTATTTTCAGCAGAATACCCATTTTTGAGTATGCTCTGAATTCGGCGGTTTTTCTTATAATTACTATTTTTGCATTCGTAAAAAAAATCGTATTTGTGCAACCAATGTTGTGTTTATGCGGTTTATATATAGGTATATAAAGTTAAAGATATTATTGTATTATGATTATCGAAAATGTTCATGCAAGAGAAATCCTGGATTCTCGTGGCAATCCTACAGTAGAGGTTGAGGTATTATTAAAGTCAGGCGTGTTTGGCCGTGCATCAGTTCCGTCAGGTGCTTCAACTGGTGAGAATGAGGCACTGGAGCTTCGTGATGGCGACAAGAGCCGTTATTGTGGCAAGGGAGTATTAAAGGCTGTAGAGAATGTCAATAACGTGATTGCTCCGGCTTTGGTCGGATTCTCTGCCTTGGAGCAGCGTGCTATCGACTATAAGATGTTGGAGCTGGATGGCACTAAGACCAAGTCAAACTTAGGTGCCAATGCCATTCTTGGCGTATCGCTTGCTGTGGCTCATGCTGCTGCCGAGTATCTCCATATCCCGCTGTATCGCTACATCGGCGGTTGCAACACTTACGCCCTTCCAGTTCCTATGATGAACATCATCAACGGTGGTGCTCACTCTGATGCTCCAATCGCTTTCCAGGAGTTTATGATCCGTCCTGTGGGTGCTCCTAATGAGAAGGAGGCAATCCGTATGGGTGCGGAGGTGTTCCATGCCTTGGCAAAGCTCCTGAAAAGTCGCGGCCTTTCCACTGCTGTCGGCGACGAGGGCGGTTTCGCTCCTGCACTCAATGGCATTGAGGACGCCCTTGAGAGCATCTGCCAGGCAATCAAGGATGCCGGTTATGAGCCAGGAAAGGATGTGAGGATTGCCATGGACTGCGCTGCCAGCGAGTTTGCAGTTCAGGAGAAAGGTGAGTGGTATTACGATTACCGCCAGCTGAAGGACGGCAAGAAGAAGGATCCTAACGGCAAGAAACTCACAGCTGCTGAGCAAATCAAGTTCTTGGAAGAACTGATTACCAAATATCCTATCGATTCCATCGAGGACGGTCTTGACGAGAACGATTGGGACAACTGGGTGAAGCTTACGGCTGCCATCGGTGACCGTTGCCAGTTGGTTGGTGACGACCTCTTTGTTACGAACGTGAAGTTCTTGGAGAAGGGCATCAAGATGGGCGCTGCTAACTCTATCCTTATCAAGGTGAACCAGATTGGCTCGCTTACAGAGACCTTGGATGCTATAGAAATGGCTCATCGTCATGGCTACACCACTGTCACGTCACACCGTTCAGGTGAAACAGAGGATACGACAATCGCTGATATCGCTGTGGCAACCAACTCTGGTCAGATCAAGACAGGTTCGATGAGCCGTACCGACCGTATGGCAAAGTACAACCAGCTTATCCGTATTGAGGAGCAGTTGGGAAAGAACGCTGCTTACGGTTATAAGAAACTGAAATAGAATAGATTAATAATTATAGAATAAGTCATTAGTCCAATCGAGTAGGAGGAAAACGAAGCAGTTTTCTTCCTACTTTCGTTTTCCGACCTCTCACACCACCGTAACGGAACACAATTAAAGCGTTCTCTTCATCAGGCGTCAGCCCTTATGTTGCTTATGTTCTTATGTCTTCACGGTAAGCGGCACAAGGGCGAACAGCCCTTAATGCACAGAACAAGGTTTATTACTTCATATGTCGGATAATATATATCCTCTATCAGCCCACTATAATTGATTTGGGTGACGCATTGACGGAGTTGGGGAAATCGGTTTTTATAGCTCGTTTACTTGTTGCGAAAGAAGGCCCGAAGTCTCATAATTGAGAGACTCCGGGCGGAATAAAGATCTTGTAAGATACCAATGTGCTTAATCAGCGTTTTATGGTAATACTTTTATTTTTGTTGAAGCGGTGATGTCAAAACCTGGCGTATATCCTGCATGAACGCTACATACCACACGGCTATTTACGTCACCTTCAAAACTATATGTGATAGACGAGCCATGTTTCGCACTCCATGCCTGTACATTACCCTTAGCATTATATGTGCCTGAGAAAGTCAATTTGTATTCTCCAGCAGTATTAATGGTGACGGTATCGCTTGGATTGCTGCTATCTTCGTCAAAATACACTTGCCGCTTGCTGCCAATGGGTGTACCATCAAGGGTCCAGCTATATTTTGCTAAACCAAGCAGACGTCCGGTGTTCTTTTGTTGGGCTGTTAGAACTATCTTTTCGCCTACATGAATTGTCTCTGTGTTGTTTGAGAGAGATTTTGCAGTAATGCCATTCAGTGTCGGTGGTTCGGAGCGGTATTTTTCGTTGGCAGGATCCTCAGTACAACCAGCGACAGTGGTTGCAAGGAGTGCTAATCCTAATAATAATAGCTTATAAGCGTGTGTCATAATTTATATTATACTAATAGGAATGTTGTGTCAAAGGATTAATATGTGTACATCAAATTGGTATGCTTGGTCGCTTGTTCTATATCGTAGAGAAGGTTTGCTATTGAAGGATACCTTCACCTTGCCTTATGATATTGAACTCATCGTCATGACAGTCTACAATGGTTGTTTCGCCTAAGCAGCCAATTCCACCATCAATAACCAAATCAACTTGTGAGCCAAAGGTCTCTTCGATTAGCCCCGGGTCTGTTATATACGCGATGTCATCATAACTGTCAGCAGGCAATGACACGGTCATAAGTGGTGCATCGAGTGCTTGAAGTATGTCGCGCACAATGTCGGATTCAGGCATGCGTATGCCAATCTCTCCAGTCTTGCGGCTTCTGAATATTTTAGGAAGTACTCTCTTCCCTGGGATAATGAATGTAAATTTACCAGGTAGATTGCGTTTCATGACCTTGTATGCAGCATTGGATATTTGCGCATATTCGCTGATAGAACTCATGTCATAACATATCACGGAGAGTGGGTGTGTAGCGGGGTCAATTTGACGTATTTTGCAAATACGTTCTACGGCGCGCTCTTTTAATGCATGACAGCCAAATGCGTAGGTTGTGCCTGTCGGGTATATGATAACGCCTCCATCATTAAGAATGTCAACCACCTCCTTAATACGTTGAGGAGGATTGTTTTTGGGATAGAGTTTGAGCATATAGACAATATTTGTTTAGAATGTCTTTAATTTTTGATAAAGACGTTGCACGGGTAGTCCGACGACGTTGAAATAGCTGCCTTTAATTTCTTCAACAGCAACAATCCCTATCCATTCTTGTATGCCATAGGCACCCGCTTTGTCAAAGGGCAGATAGTTGTCAACATAGAAGTTTATTTCTTCATCGGTGATATTCGTAAATTTTACTTGGCTTGTTACTCCAAAATTCTCTGTACGTTTGGCCGTAACAATTGTCACGCCAGTAATAACTTGATGGGTCTTGCCAGATAATTTGTGAAGCATTTCTTTTGCTTGCTCGGCATTTTTAGGCTTACCCATAACTTCTCCATCAACATACACAATGGTGTCGGCCGTAATAAGTAGCTCATTCGGAGCCATTGATGATTGGTACGCTTTGGCTTTGTTGCGCGAAATATAGCATACAATGTCCTCGCCTCTGAGTGAGTCGGGATAGCTTTCGTCTATACCAAAGAGTGTACGCACTTTGAAGTTGACGCCCATGCGTTGAAGTAGTTCCTTGCGTCTTGGCGAATTACTTGCCAATACAATTTCGTATTTGTTTAGATTTTCAAGCATAGTATATGTATGTTTTGAGATATTAGTTTATAAATAGCAGTAATATAGGGTATGTTACCAGCCAAACGCTTCGGTGCCAGTCATCCACTTGCCTTGAGCGCGCATAACTTGCTCGATTATGTCACGTGCACAACCATTTCCTCCATTGACAGGACTGATATATCGTGCTATTTGCTTGATTTCGTATGCCGCATCATTGGGACAACACGGGCAACCGCATTGCTGCATGACTTCGAAGTCAGGTATGTCATCTCCCATGTAGATAACCTCATCACTTTGCAGGCCTTTTTCGTGTATCCACGTGTTGAATACCTTGATTTTGACACCAGCCCCTAAAAATATGTCTTTAATGCCAAGTCCTTCGTAGCGTATACGTACGGCTTGGCTCCGGCCTCCCGTAATGATTGCAATATCATAGCCTTGTTTTATAGCTAACTGCATGGCATAACCATCCTTGATGTTTGCAGTGCGACATGGTTGCGCTCCTTCAAACAACATGACATTGTTACAGCTTAGCACTCCATCAACGTCGAAAGCGAAGGCTTTTATTTTGCTTAAGTCATAATCTATCATTTGTCTGATCTTTTCGTGTAGTTAGTTGTTGTCAATCGTTCTCACCATGATAATGGTGTATGCTGTCACTCATAAGTTTGTAGATTTGTTGCATTGCCGGATTTGGCTTGAGCAAATCTGTGTGTGCATGTAATACATTTGTGTCCCATCTTACGGCAGGGCCCGTTTGGGATTTGACCGGGCCAATTTCATCGAGTTTTCTAAATGTTTCAGCTATAATGGGAATGAGTAACTTAGGATTAATTCCGCTCTCTTCAAGCAATTTATAGGCCAAGGTGCAACAATGGTTTGTAAAGTTATTGGCAAATACAGCGGCAAGATGTACAATTTTTCTTTGTTCAGAGTTTAGGGGTGTAACAGACTCGGAAAGTTGATTGCTTAACTGCTTAATTAGCATGATGGCAAAATCGTTATTCCCCTCTATAAACAGAGGTACGTTTCTGAAGTTTATGGCGTGCCCTTTGCTTATGGTCTGCAGTGGATACATGACAGCAGCGTTTGTTACATTGCAAAATGTGCTTAATGGCATGCACCCCGACGTGTGTATCCACAAAGCATCGTGCGCAAGTGCATTTTTCTTTAATTGTGCTACGGCTTCAGGCAGAGCGCTGTCCTTAATCATGAAGAAATAAGCATCTGATTTTGGTAGCTCTTGTATGTTGTCGGTATATAAGGAAACACCAAATTTTTCAGCTAAAAGTTTGGCATGTTCAATATGATGACTGAATATAGCGTTTATAGTGTGTCCAGCAGAAACTAAAGCCTGCGACACGTGTGTTGCCACATTACCAGAACCTATAATGCAAATTTCCATTTTAAGATTGAGATTTTTGTCTTCTGACGTATTCTTCGTAGTTACGTTTCCACCTTTTATGCGTCCAAAGCCACAGGGCGGGGTGTTGCTTGATGGTTCCTTCGAGCAAGTCAAAATACTTGTCTGTAATCTGGTAGTCAGGTTTGTTTTGTATATTGTCTTCCATCAATTTTATAGTACACCGATAAGTGCCTCTTTTAGGCCTTTCGACGTGTCCGTAGAAGATGAGCGCATTAACTTTTTTGCCTATCTGTTCTGTACCAGTAAAAACAGGCGTTTTGTGGTTCAGAAATTCGGTCCAATGATGAATGCTGTTCCATTTTGGTCCTTGGTCAGCAATAAAACCGACAATGGTGGGTATTTGAGCTTTCCGCTTGTTTATTACATAACGCAAAGTCTCTTTCATGCCCACATTATCTCCACCAAATCGGCCACGGATTTGCAAGAATAATTTGTTGAAATTCTTGTTACGTAGTGGATGATATATTTGCCCTGCCGACATTTCGGGCGCGAGGTTGTGTATGTGCATTGCTAATGATGCAATCCATTCCCAATTTCCGTAGTGAGCAAGATATATAAATGCAAAGTCCTTGCCGCTTGTCCTTAGTTTGTTGATCATCTGCTCTACTCCGCAAAACTCCATACGTTTGGTAAGCTCTTTCTCAGAAATACTGCACAATTTGATGGTCTCAACAATGTAGTCAGAAAAGAACTGGTAGAATTCCTTTTCTATATGCTTGAGTTCCGTTGCATTCTTTTCAGGAAAGGAACTATGAAGATTTTCGGACACAACACGACGCCTGTAGCGAACGATGTAGTAAACAAGCACAAATATTATATCTGATAGTGCATAGAGCACTTTCAGAGGTAACTTGGAGAGTGACCATATAAATCCGTATAGAAGAGTGTACATATATTTTAATGTGCTATTAATGACAATGGGTTTGATGAGCCCATTCCTCTTTATGCTTGCCTACAAAAGTACATAAAATCATTGTAAAATAGATGATTTGCATGCTAAACTTTCAATTCTTCTGTACAAATCGATTTGTATAAACAAAGTCTGTGCGCTTGAAGTAATAAGAAGTGCTGCTCTTAATCAAGAAGGCAATATCACTCTATTCTTGTCAGAAATATGGCTCTTATTACGTATGTGATATGATTTTTATGAATAAAGGATATCAATATCGTTAGAATTTGAATGCTGTTAAGATGCAAAAGCCTCCATAATCGATAACGACTATGGAGGCTATTTATTCTCATTCGTGAACTGATGCATTTATTACAATAGTTGGCAGATCATTGTTCCCCTCTTAGTTCTTCTATCGTGTCATTAACAGTATAGGTACCGCTCATCAAATGCAAGTCGTTTTTTTGTTGCAAAAACGAAAGGGGCAAAGGTTTATTTTCTAACCTTTACCCCTGTTCAGCTACTGTATGCTATACGTTTACAACCTTTACAGTCAAGCCATGTTTCCAAGCCATTTTAATCATGTTTTTTGTGCCACGCGACTTACCGTCCCAAAAGGCAACCAAAGTGCCAGCCATACGAGCCATTTGCTCATTTCGCCGCGGACCAGCCGATCGCCCATACGTTTTTCAGTCGGCAGGAACAATACGCAAAGGCAGATTGTGTTCGCGTGCAAATCGTTCGCCGAGAGCGTCCACTCCCGTTGCACCACCCGAAATAATTTCAATTTCTAACTTGCCGATAAACTTGCCGATATAGTTCATCATTTCTTTTTCAACAACTGAGTAGTCGTTAAAATTACGACTACCTGCAATGATAATGTGCATCATATTTGAAATAAATTATAGAACGTGTATATATCTTTATACGATTAAAGATTTCGCATATCGTTGTTTTGGGCAGTTTGTCTGCAAAAAGTCCGCAGAATTTATTATTATTAGACCGATTTTTTTGATTTGTTGATTTATTGATTTATATTTGCAAGGAAATGATTAGTAAAACCTATCTTAGGTATATTTGGCTCATCGATACAATTGACAAGTCAAGAATACCTCTCGATTTTGAACATATCGTTAAGCTATGGCAAGCATCTCCTTATGCTTATATGGGCGGTCTATCCATCCGCACCTTTCACGAGCATCGCAAGGGCATCAAAGAGATGTTTGACATTGACATCGCATGCGACAAATCTTCATTGTTCACATACTATATCAAAAATCCCGAAGTGCTCAAAAAGAATACTTACGCACAAATGCTATTGCGTAAGTATAGCGTTCCACAAGATTTCTCAACCTTTAGCATGATGCGCGACCGTATTATATTAGAGGAAATACCACACGGAACGGCCTACTTCGACGCCATCATTGAAGCCATGCGAAACAATACTGAAGTTGTAATTGACTATCAACGTTATGAAGGGCAACTTGAAACGCTAACGTTACAACCTTATGCGCTGAAAGTATACAACAGAAGATGGTATGTGCTTGGTTACATAAAAGAAAAAGAGGCCATTAGGCATTTGGCATTAGAACGATTTATTGACTTTCATGCTACAAACATTCAGTTTGATTTTCCGAAAGACTTCATACCCCGAAAGTACTACGATAATGTTGTGGGAATTTATGTGAATGACCAATTGCCCCTTGAAAAATTAAAAATCAGAGTATACGGTGTAGAAGTGGAATATTTGCGAATGTTGCCTCTACATAAATCGCAATATGAAGTTAAATCAAAATACGGCGAATACGCCGAGTTTACGTATCGTGTATGTCTAACACCCGATTTAAAATCAAAACTATTGGCTTTAGGCTCTAACGTTGAAGTATTAGAGCCACTTGAATATCGCGAAAAAATTATGTCTGAAATTAAGGATGCAATGAATCGGTACCTTATGAAAAGCTAAAAAACGCCACTTATCTGCTGAGTTTTTGCAGAAAATGGTTCAAAAATGCTATGTAGCGCGATTCTCATTCGTATTATATATTATAGGAGAACAAACGTTCAAAATAAATAACAAACACCAAATTATCACAACCATGCATAAATTCACTAAACTGATACTTGATGAATATAATCGTCAAGGTATCAAAATTACTGACCAAAACGAGTCTGCAGCTTATGTATCTCCCCTTGTCGAACTTTCAGATGCACAAAAAGACATCTTGAGTAAAGGAGACGGTCAAAAGCCAAATCAGTACAAACAGATCAACTCCTCTACTGGACTTGCCGTTAATTACTATAAACTTTTAGAGGAGTTGGGCGAAATTTGCGAGCTCGTTTTCGAATACAAACCTGCTATTCCTTTGAAAAGAAGCAGCAAGAATGCAAACCTCGACGTCTTCTATAAAAGGAACGGAACTTTGTACTTTGTTGAAAGCAAATTTCTTGAGCCATACTACAGTGCCAATAAAGACATCAATGATGCTTACCTTGACAAAGATAGATATCCTATCGAAGTTGAAGCCTTTAGTGATGATTGGCATCAATTGTTTGAACAGTCAAAAGAGTTTAAATACCTTGATGTGACACAACTATGCCGCCACCTGCTTGCGTTGTACAGATATACCCATGGCTACAAAAACTCTACATATCAAGGAGAGCCTGTCGTTTTTCAAAGCGTGATGTGGAAAATGACAGAGCGTTTTATGAATCTGCTTTCTTCATCTGAGCGTGATGAAATGAATGAAAGAGTCAATACGCTCAAAGAAGAAACCAACAGATGCCATGAAATGTTCAACGCACTCATTAACAAGGTGGGTTGGAGTAACATGCAGTTTGAAACACTTCATTACAACGACATATTAGGCGAAATAGAACCTAGCAAATATTACAACGACTTTTGTAAGAGATATTTCTTTGAATAGGTACTTTTACAATCTCTACAAAAGTTTGAGAAGGAACATGAGGGGTTGAGAGAGGAGCAGAAATAAGCTAACGTTCAACTTCTCAAACAATATGTGCTATGATTAAAGCTATCGTAATAGTCATCGTCTTGACCATAGTCATAGGTACTTACGTGAAGATTAATCGATGCATTGTCTCTTAATCTACAATTTTAAATGCGTTACTTTGGATATTATTAATTCTGATGTAACGCATTTTTTATAGACTCAACCACAGTTAGAGAAGTTGCAGAGATAGCCGAACACATGTCAAGTGTAAAGAGAAGTATACAGACCTTGCTGATGAAGTTATTAAGTAACCAAATTTCAACAGGTATACTAAAACAAAAGATCCTCCATAATCGCTATAAGGATTATGGAGGATTATTTTACGTAAATATCTGAAGAACAGATTATTACTTCTTGTTGAGAGCGAGATCAGCCTTAACTGCGCAAGCTACTGAGCAACCTACCATGGGGTTGTTACCAATACCGAGGAAGCCCATCATCTCAACGTGTGCGGGAACTGAAGAAGAACCTGCGAACTGAGCGTCAGAGTGCATACGACCCATAGTATCAGTCATACCATAAGAAGCAGGACCAGCAGCCATGTTATCGGGGTGGAGTGTACGACCCGTACCACCACCAGAAGCTACGCTAAAGTAGGGCTTGCCTGCAAGTACGCGTTCCTTCTTGTAAGTACCAGCAACAGGGTGTTGGAAACGAGTAGGGTTGGTTGAGTTACCTGTGATAGACACATCAACATCTTCCTTCCACATGATTGCAACGCCTTCACGTACATCGTCTGCACCATAGCAATTTACCTTGGCGCGGGGACCATCACTGTAAGCAGTTTCTTTTACAACCTTAAGTTCGCCTGTGTAGTAGTCAAACTTAGTTTGTACGTATGTGAAACCATTGATACGGCTGATAATCATAGCAGCGTCCTTGCCAAGGCCGTTGAGGATACAACGCAGAGGTTTGTCGGCAGGACGGCTTTGGTTAGCCATCTGTGCAATCTTAATAGCACCTTCGGCAGCAGCAAAGCTCTCGTGACCTGCGAGGAATGCGAAGCATTTTGTTTCGGGAGAAAGGAGACGGGCTGCGAGACGGCCATGGCCGATACCAACCTTACGATCATCGGCTACAGAGCCGGGAATGCAGAATGCCTGAAGACCTTCGCCGATGTATTCGGCAGCTTCAACTGCATCTTTAGCCTTTTCCTTCAGGGCAATAGCAGTACCTACTACATAAGCCCACTTAGCGTTCTCAAAGCAGATCATCTGTGTGCTTTCGCACTCCATGTAAGGATCAATGCCGTAAGACTCGCAAATTTGGTTAGCCTCTTCAATGTCTTTGATACCGTGCTTGTTGAGTGCAGCAAGAATCTGCTTCATGCGACGGTCTTGGCTTTCAAACTTAACTTCTCTAATCATTTGTGTGTTCCTCCTTAATCTTTACGTGGGTCAATAGATTTAACTGCGCCCTGCTCGGCAGTAGTGCGGCCGTAGTGACCTGTTACACTCTTGAGAGCCTCATTGGCATCAACGCCCTTCTTGATAGCGTCCATGAACTTGCCCATGTGAACAAATTCGTAACCGATAACCTGGTCGTCCTTGTCAAGGTACATCTTTGTGATGTAGCCTTCAGTGAGCTGGAGGTAACGAGTACCTTTGAGTTTTGTGCCATAGAGCGTACCCATTTGGCTGATAAGTCCCTTGCCAAGATCTTCAAGGCCAGCGCCTACTACAAGACCACCTTCAGAGAAAGCACTCTGAGTACGTCCGTATACGATCTGAAGGAAGAGTTCGCGCATTGCAGTGTTGATTGCATCGCAAACGAGGTCGGTGTTGAGGGCTTCAAGGATAGTCTTGCCCGGCAGAATCTCGCTGGCCATAGCTGCAGAGTGAGTCATACCTGAGCAGCCGATGGTTTCAACCAAGCACTCCTCAATAACGCCTTCTTTCACGTTCAGAGTCAGTTTGCAGGCACCTTGTTGGGGCGCGCACCAACCCACACCATGAGTAAGACCAGAGATGTCCTTGATTTCCTTTGCTTGTACCCACTTGCCTTCTTCGGGGATAGGGGCGGGACCATGGTTGGGGCCTTTGGCTACGCAACACATGTTCTGTACTTCGTGTGAATATTCCATGTTTTGAGTTTTGGTATTTAGTAGAATACTTATTTCTTGTATGATGGCTTTATAGCCGCAAAGTTACACCTTCTTTCGCTAAAATGCAAAAAGTTAAAGCATTTTCGTTTGGTCAAAGTGCTTATTGGGGCTGCGAGAAAGTTTTGCCCCAGACTCCCTTATGGGTTTATTGTGCAATCTTATAAGATTTATGCCACATAAATGAGAGGTGCTTTCTTATATGCTTCTTTTTTGCCCAACGCATTTGTGGTGTGTAAGCAGCTATGAAATTCTTGATGACAAAGCGCTGTGATTTGCCTGTTTGTCCGTTTTGGAATTTAGCATTCTGGCTAATCCGTTACTTAACAGATATGTCGCCTTCGGCATGAAATCCGCGTAGGAAATCGGCAATTTGCATTCTCTTCTTGCCCGCTAATTGTATTGTTTGCAGATGCTGATATCCATCTGATTGTGCCACCTTAAAATATGTTTTCCCGTCTGTTTGTATGCTTCCAACGGGAACGTCTACATGGCAGAATTCCTTGTTTGATGCGTATATCTTAAGAATTGAGGATTTGCCATTGTAAATAAGCTCTGTCCACGATGCGGGGTAGGGAGAAAGTCCTCTGATGAAGTCGTATGTACGTTTTACACCCATGTTCCAATCAATGCGACAGGTATCTTTGAAAATTTTGGGCGCAGGCCGAAGTGGCTCATCGGTTTGCAATTCTGATTGTGGAATGGGGTGCACGTTGTTATTTAAGATGTTGTCGACAGTCTCGAGCACGAGGTCTCCTCCCAAATGCATGAGTTTGTCGTGTACATCTTCAACATTGTCAGTGTCAAGAATAGGCACGGGTACACGTTGAATTACGCTGCCTGTATCAATGTCATGGTCAAGGAAAAAAGTGGTAATACCTGTTTCGGTATCTCCATTTATGATAGCCCAATTGATAGGTGCAGCACCTCGATATTGCGGCAGTAGCGCTGCGTGTAGATTGAATGTCCCATATTTTGGCATAGACCAAACTATTTCTGGCAGCATGCGAAATGCCACAACTATTTGTAGATCTGCACGTAGCGAACGTAATTCCTCTATGAAATTGGGATCCTTGAGTTTTGCAGGTTGTAGCACTTTGAGGCCCTTCTCCATTGCGTATTTCTTAACAGGGGACGCAGATAAATCTGTCTGATGGCGGCCGATTGGTTTATCTGGCATGGTAATGACACCAACTATATTATATCCGCCTTCCACCAATTTTTGCAAAGGTTCCACCGCAAAGTCTGGTGTTCCCATGTATACTATTCGTAAATCTTCCTTGTTCATGATAAAGAATGAGTCTTGTTTTTATTTTGTTGCACAATACATAGTGCTAAGTCCAAACGTGAAACGTTTGAATTTAACGTCAGAAAAGCCAGCTTGTTGAAGTATTCCTTGCATAACTTCGCCTTGTGGAAATGCTTCCATAGTAGCTGGCAGGTAGGTGTAAGCCTTGCTGTCACGCGATATGATTTTACCCAAAATGGGCATTAGCACATGCGAATATAACCAAAAAAGTTGCTTCATTGGGAATTGTACGGGCGATGTTAATTCAATAATAACAAGTCTGCCGCCTTTGCGCATTACGCGGTACATCTCGCGTAGCCCCTTGTCTAAATTCTCAAAGTTACGTATGCCGTATGCTACCATTACCGCGTCAAATGTATCGTCTGGTAGCGAAAGGTTCAAGCAGTCTTCCTTCTGAAAATGTATTATATGGTCTAATTGTGCGGCTTTCACTTTAGTCCGTCCCACATTCATCATCCCTTCAGACAAGTCAATGCCAAGCAATTCCTTGGGACACAGTTCTTTTGCTGCCAAAATGGCAAAATCTCCGGTGCCGGTTGCCACATCTAATATATTTTGGGGGTGGTAGGGACGTAATGAGTCAATGGCGGCTTTGCGCCATTGTTTATCAATGCCAAGTGAAAGCGTATGATTTAGCAGGTCGTAAGAATGTGCGATACCATCAAACATTCTTTCAACTTGTGCGCCTTTTGACTCAGTGTCGTTGTAGGGCCTTATTTCTTCTTGCTTGTAAGTCATATTGCTTGCAAAGTTACTTTATCAGGCTTAAATGTCAAACAAAATATTGATTTTTGTGCAAGTATGTATCAATGCGTGATAAGCATAATATGATGAAGAATGGGTTCACATTTTCATATAGCTCAATTATTCATCGATAAAATTATGCAATTCGTCTATTTTATGGTGTCAATAAGTATTTATTGGTTCTTTTCCGATGTTGGTACATATACCTTTGCATTCGTAAATACAATAAAAACGGAGACTTATGCATAAAATACGAAAGAAATGTTTAGCGGCTTCTTTAGCATTGCTTCCTTGGGTGGGTATGGCACAAACGAATGGCGTTTGGACTCTCCAAAACTGCATAGATTATGCGGTAGCTCACAATGTGCAGCTATTGAAAAGTGCAGCCGCAGAACAAAGTGCCAGCGTCGATGTGGCCGAGGCTAAGGCGGGTTTATTGCCGAGCTTGAGTGGTGCCATGACACAGGGGGTGAATTATCGTCCGTTTCAAGAGAGTGGCGGTAACTTTGTAAATGGCGGTATAGCCACTTCAGCAGCAGACAAGGTTACGCAAAATGGTAGTTATGGCATTAATGCGCAATGGGTTGTGTGGAATGGCGGAAAGAACCGAATGAGTATAACTAATGCGCAATATAGCCAGCAGTTGGCTGCCTATGATACGCAGACGCAAGCCAACAAGGTCAAGGAACAGATAGCACAGCTATATGTGCAAATACTCTATATGACTGAGGCTGAAAAAGTAAATCGCACGCTTTTGTTGCAGGACTCAACCATTTGTGAACGCGGGCAGCAGATGGTAAATGTAGGTTCTATGTCCAAGGCGGATTTGGCGCAGCTGCAATCTCAGGTTAGTCAAGGACGATATAATGTTGTGAATGTTCAAACACAGATTGACAATGCCAAGATGCAATTAAGGCAGTTGATGGAACTGCCTGCTGATGAAGCGTTTGATGTGCAGCCAGTTGATGCTACAGATGTACAAGTGCTGAATAGTATTCCGAGCAAAGACGCTATTTATTCATCAGCCTTAGATAGTCGCCCAGAGATCAAGCGTTCACAGTTGGCCATAGAGCAAAGCCATCTCAGTACAAAAATAGCCAAGAGCGGTTATTTGCCAACAATTAGTCTGACGGGTGGTATAGGAGATAGCCATATGACTGGGAGTCAAACTAATTGGGCTAAGCAAATGAAGAACAACTTTAATGGTAGTTTGGGCGTAACGGTGAGCATACCAATATTTGATAATCGAAAGAATAAGAGTGCGGTGGAGCGTGCAAAGGTTGCGGAAACTACAGCTCAGCTTGATTTGCAAGATACCCAAAAACAGCTCTACCAAACAATTGAAACGTATTGGTTAAATGCAACCAACAGTCAAGCCAAGTATGTGGCAGCGAAATCAAGTGTCGAAAGCATGGCTACCAGTTATGAGCTAATGACGGAACAGTTTAATCTCGGCTTGAAAAATATAGCCGAACTTTTGAATAGTCGTGCTAATTTGCTCAATGCGCAACAAACAATGCTGCAAGACAAATATACAGCTTTGCTTAACCGCAACCTGCTCAACTTTTATGCGGGCAACGATTTGTAATATAAACCACAATAAATATCTATATGAAAATCAATATAAAGAAATGGTCTGTAGCCATAGTTGTATTAATCGCTATTGGTGGTGGAATATGGTACTTTTTGCACAAACAAGAAGCTCCCTTCGAGGTTAGTTATGAAACAGCAAAGGTCGAAAAGGCCACGATTGGCAACAGTGTGACGGCTACAGGAACGGTAGAGGCTGTGACCTCTGTCGAAGTGGGTACACAGGTGTCGGGTATCATAGACAAAATTTACGTAGACTACAATTCTCCAGTTAAGAAAGGCCAGGTTATAGCAGAACTGGATAAAACCAACTTGCTGAGCGAATTGCGTAGTGCAACGAGTCAACTTGAAGGTGCAAAAAGCGATTTGAGCTATCAACGCTCAAATTTTGCACGCATGAAGACATTGTATGGCAAGGGACTCATCAGTGCTAATGATTATGAATCTGCACGCTTGTCATTGCAGCAGGCAGAGAGCGTTGTGGCTCAACGTCAAGAGGCCGTGACAAAGGCAAAAACAAACCTAAGCTACGCTACGATTACTTCGCCTATTGATGGTGTCGTTTTGAGCAAATCCGTTGAGGAAGGTCAGACCGTGGCATCGAGCTTCAATACACCGACGTTGTTCACAATTGTAAAGGATATGACTGACATGCGTGTAGTAGCAAGTGTGGACGAAGCTGATATAGGTGAAGTCAAAGTCGGTCAGCGTGTAACCTATTCGGTTGACGCCTATCCTGACGAAACATTTGAGGGTACGGTAACACAGGTTCGAAATGAGGCAACAACCGAGAATAATGTAGTTACCTATGAGGTGGTGATTTCTGCCCCTAACCCAAATTTGAAACTGAAGCCGGGTTTAACGGCTAACGTGACAATTTATACGCTTGAGCAAAATAACATTGTAAGTGTTCCTACGAAGGCTTTGCGTTTCACGCCCACAAAAGAGATGGTTGGGGCAAAGGACAAAATTGTTGATTGCAATGGTTCCCATAAATTGTGGGTGCGCGAGGGACGCACATTCAAAGCATACAGTGTGCAAACTGGTATAACTAATGGTACACGCACGCAAATACTTAGTGGTATAAAGGAGGGCACAGTAGTAGTTGTTGATATGAAAGATGCTTCAACAACTGAGGAAGGTAAGGACGAAACAAGCACAGGTGAAGAGAAAAGTCCATTCTCACCCGGTCCGCCAAGCAAAAAGAAAAAGTAAGCGTTAAAGGGTGGCTCTAAAAATTCTGTTTTAGAGTTCTGCTATTCTGAAACGTGATTTGCATGCTCTCAGAAGTGTATTTTTGAAAGTTAGTTCCCTGCTATGTTCTCTCACAAACTTTCAAAAATACAGTTTCGATAGCGCATAAATCCCTATTCCAGAATTATTAGAACCACCCTAAAACGTGAAAATCCAACCAAAAGCAACCAAGATGATAGATATAGATAAAGAAGAGATCTTTCCACAACCTGAGGATCGCTCAGACAAAAAAGTTGTGATTGAACTGGATAATGTGCGTCGTAATTTCGTGGTAGGTGATGAAATGGTACACGCTTTGAAGGGTGTATCTTTCAAGATCTACGAAGGTGAATTTGTGACAATCATGGGTACTTCGGGCTCGGGCAAGTCAACACTCCTCAATCAGTTAGGGTGTCTTGATACACCATCAAGCGGGGAGTATTACCTTGATGGCGTAAGCGTGCGCACTATGAAGCGTAGCGAGCGTGCAGTATTGCGCAATCGTAAAATTGGCTTTGTGTTCCAGAACTATAATTTGTTGCCTAAAACAACAGCTGTTGAAAATGTAGAGCTACCATTGATGTATAATTCGTCAGTATCGGCCTCAGAACGTCGAAAGCGTAGCATCGAGGCGTTAAAAATGGTAGGACTCGGCGAGAGGCTTTATCACAAGTCGAACCAAATGTCTGGTGGTCAAATGCAACGTGTGGCAATAGCACGTGCGTTGGTCAACGATCCGGCGGTAATATTGGCAGATGAGGCTACGGGTAACTTGGATACGCGCACTTCGTTTGAGATATTAGTCCTCTTTCAAAAGCTGTTTAAGGCGGGGCGAACGATTATATTCGTAACACATAATCCCGAAATTGCTTTATATTCCAGCCGTAACATATTCTTGCGTGATGGATTGATACGTGAGGATGTTGTTAATCACAACATACACTCTGCATCAAAGGCATTGGCAGAATTGCCGCCGAATGAAGAGTCGTAAATAACGATAATAATATAAACTTGTTATGAATTATAGCAATCTGTTCAAAATAGCGATGCGTGCCATTGCGGCAAACAAGTTGCGCTCCTTCCTTACCATGCTTGGCATTATCATAGGTGTGGCTTCGGTTATAGCTATGATGGCCATTGGACAGGGGTCGAAAAAGAGTATACAAGCCAACATTGCTGAGATGGGCTCGAATATGATCATGATTCGTCCGGGCCAGGACAAAGGGCCTGGTGGTGCCCAGCAGGACGCATCTGATATGCAGACCCTGAAATTAAAAGACTATGAGGCATTAAAAGAGCAGGCAAAATACTTGTCAGCCATATCTCCGAGCGTAAATTCTTCTGGTCAGTTTATCAATGGCAATAATAACACCCCGTCGACCATTTATGGCATATCACCAGATTATATGCAAATTCGACAGCAAAAGGTCAAGGACGGTGAGATGTTTACTGACGAAGAGGTGCGCAGCAGTGCAAAGGTCTGCGTGATAGGTAAAACGGTGGCCGACAATCTTTTTACAAATGGCGAAGATCCTGTAGGCAAGGTTATACGTTTCAACAAAATACCTTTCCGTGTGGTTGGCGTCTTGGAATCGAAAGGTTACAATTCGTTTGGAATGGATCAAGACGATGTCGTGTTGGCTCCTTACACAACGGTTATGAAGCGTATATTATCAGTCACTTACTTGCAGGGCATCAATGCCTCGGCGGTGACAGAGGATATGACCGATTTAGCCATAGAGGATATAACCAGCATTTTACGCGAGAATCACAAGTTGAAAGCTTCAGATGAAGATAACTTCACAATCAGGAGCCAGCAGGAAATGGCCGAAATGATGAACTCTACGTCCGACACCATGACAGTCCTGTTGTTGGTTGTAGCATGTATCTCGCTTGTTGTAGGTGGTATAGGTATTATGAATATCATGTATGTAAGCGTAACGGAGCGCACCAAGGAGATTGGTTTGCGTATGTCTGTTGGGGCGCGTGGTATAGATATACTAAACCAATTTTTGATAGAATCAGTCTTGCTTAGCGTGACAGGTGGCTTGATTGGCGTAATAGTGGGAATCGGTGCAGCAGTTGGTATCAATGTGTTCGCACACTGGCCCATACAAATCCAGCCCTGGAGCGTGTTGCTGAGTTTTGCCGTATGTTCAGCTACAGGCATATTCTTTGGCTGGTATCCGGCTAAAAAGGCCGCGAGCCTCGACCCCATAGAAGCCATACGTTACGAGTAAAAGCACATCGTAATAAGTAGATGTTTAATATTAGTCGACTCAAGTTCCGGATTTAGATGGGAACGGCCTGAAAGGCCAAAAGCAACAAGCACTAAGTTTGCAGATGGAAACCATTGGGCCCCGTTCGAGTTAAATCCGAAACTTGAGTTATCTTACTACGAACGTTCAACATGCTTACTACGTTCGAAGTAAATGCTTACCACGTTCGGAGTAAACGCTTACTACGACCGATGTGACATAACTTAGACTTGGTTTTGTGCTCTCATCACCCTCACACGTGCATCACCGTTTCGTTTGACAACGGACGGTCGCAGCCGTTATTCGTACTGCATGCTGTGCGATCCGAAAGTTGAGTTACGTAATTCTTTGATTTTCAATATGTGCTAAGTGAAGGTGCAGAAAAGTGATGAAGTCATGTGTTGTTGGATATGCAGTTTTTTTGTATGTTTGCACCATTCAATAATTAGGTGGCACATGGTCAATCCTTGTAAGTGTGTTCATCGAAAGTTTTACACTGCGCTTTTGCACAGTGCCATCTGTTAATAAACTATTAGAGTATGAGTAACCAACAGCGTAAACCACTTTTAGAATGTTTCATAGAGGTTGTAGTACATGTACTGACGTGGTGTTATATATTTTTATCGCCCCTGATATTCAAACATAGCGGTGAATCAATTAATTGGGACCATTATTTGCATGGCAGTATCCTGCCATTGACTATATGCGTAGCCTTTTATCTAAATTATTTTGTGCTCATACCACGTTTTCTCCTAACAAAGGGAAAGCAAAAGTGGTTCTTTATTGTCAACATTATTATCTTTGCATTGTATCAAACAGGCGTTGAATGTCAAAGCATTTGGTTTCCCCCACATCCACCAAAGCTTAAGCGAATACCAGAGTTTCCAATGTTTCCGCCTAAAAGCTACTTTGTGATACGTGGGCTGCTGTTTTACATATTCTCAGTAGGTGCCTCAGTTGCCTTGAAACTTAGTTTGCGTTGGCGACAGAGTGAACAAGCAAGAGCTGAGGCGGAACTCGGACGTTCGCAGGCCGAATTGAAAAATCTGAAAAATCAAATAAATCCTCACTTCCTGCTTAATACGCTCAATAATATATATGCCTTGACAGCTTTCGACCAGGTAAAGGCTCAGCAAGCTATTCAGGAGTTGAGCCGTTTGCTTCGCTACATGTTATACGAGAACCAGTCTGATAGGGTTAGTTTAGACAAAGAAGTAGAGTTCTTAAAATCCTACATTGCTCTGATGAGGCTGCGCCTGTATAATGATGTCGAGGTAAAGGCTGAGTTCGATTACCCAGAGAGTCAAAACGTACCTGTAGCACCGCTGATATTCATCTCGTTAGTCGAGAATGCTTTTAAGCATGGGGTATGTTCTACAGGCAATAGTTTTATTCATATAAGTCTGCAGGCAAATGCTCACCATTTAGTGTTTAAGTGCGAAAATAGCAATACACCCAAAAACGAGTCTGATAAGGCTCCGGGGGGCATCGGTCTGAAGCAAGTGGCAAGTCGTTTGCAGTTTGCTTATCTCGGACGTTACAAATGGAAATATGGGGCCATTGATGGTGGCAAAACATACAGTTCTGTCATAGAAATCTTTGATACACCAATAGAAAAGAATTAAACTAAAAATCAGAAAAATGAAGTGCGCAATTATTGACGATGAACCATTGGCTCTTGGACTGCTCGAGAGTTATGTAGCCAAAACCCCCATGTTGGAGTTGTGTGGCAAATATGCCAGTGCCGTTGAGGCCATGGGTGGATTGCAAAGTAATCCAGTCGACATCATTTTCCTCGACATTCAAATGCCTGATTTGAATGGATTAGACTTTTCTAAAACAATAGACACAGCTCGCACACGTATTATTTTTACAACTGCATTCAGCCAATACGCTTTGGAGGGGTATAAGGTCAATGCACTTGACTATCTGTTAAAGCCGATAAGCTATGTCGATTTCGTTGCATCAGTAAACCGTGCGCAAAAATGGTACGATATGATGGTGGCCAAGCACAACGAGGCAACAAAGTTTGAACACAATGGTTCAACAGAACAAGTCGTGCTGAAGGACGTGAACAGTGATTATCTCTTTGTAAAGAGCGACTACAAACTGGTGCGTATAGATTTCTCGGACATCTTGTATATAGAGGGCTTGAAAGACTATGTAAAAATATACATTAGTTCCGAGCCCAAACCTATATTGTGCCTGAGTTCTATGCGCAGCTTTGAGAATGCCTTGCCAAGCGATACTTTTTATAGAATACACCGCTCATATATAGTGAACATGCAGAAGGTAAGGGTATTCGAAAAAGGACAAGTCGTGGTCAATGGCAAATACATACCTATTTCGGATAGCTATAAGGAACAAGTTCAGACATACCTTAATAAGCATCTGTTGCAAGGGCGTTGATTCTTTATAGAGGTGGGGCATGCGTAGGTACATGAAAGAAAGTGTAAGGCTCATATTAGCTATGTGAAACTTAAATGTTATCTTCGTCCTGCTAATATAACTTCAACTTGTAAGTAGGTGCTCAAAATCGTGATATATAGCTGCGGCCGAGGGGCTGCAGAAGCGCCCAGTAGCGAATCTTCAATGAGAAAATGACACCTGCTGATTGTATGAAATAATTTTGAACACCTACCTATGCAATATAGAATGCTCTCAGATCAAAGAAAACGATGGGTTGATTGTTTACGGGGATTTTGCATGATGGCAATCCTCCTTTTTCACACCGAAATATACTATACAGGTACAAGTGTAATAGGCTACAATCTTTATGTCTCCGATGCTTTGTATCTGTTTTTTATGTTGTCAGGTTATCTTCTTTACAAGAAAGCTGGCATGATTGACATAAAGTACAAGTTGAAGTCAGTTTTAAGGAACTTGCTGTGGCCCTATTTTATCTTCACTTCTGTCATGGCCGTTCCTAAGGCTTTAGCTCATGGCGAACGGGTTGACAATGTCTGGGCGTTAGTGCAAAACGTCGTGACAGGGCAAGCTTCATGGTTCATTGCAGCTCTAATCGTTGCAGAGATCTTTTTCGTAGTAGCATTGCGTTTGTGTCGTGGTAATTTGTTCGCTCTTGGTTCGGTCTGTGTGCTTTCATTCTGTTGCTCTGCATTGCTTGCGCTAAATGGGTGCCATGTGGCTTTTTGGCAGTTCGGCAATGCGTTGCAAGCCATGCTATTCTTATTCTTGGGGTATGTCTACCATCGGTATGAGCACAAACTTATGGTTCGTGTTTTGCCTACAATTATAGCTTGCGTGATGCTCTTTTCCTTGAAATGCTATGTCTATAAACAGGACTTGTTCATGACAATTTGGCCTATAGGTATAAGCAATTATGCGGTGTTCCTTATAAACGTGATTGTTGGTGGGTTTGCTTTGTTCAATTTGTTCAGACTATTACCACCTTGTCGGTTCTTAGAGTGGACCGGCCGTCATTCAATCGTTTATTATTTTCTGTGTGGTGGCGTGCCAATGTTTGTTGGCGCTGCATTCTCGTTCCTGCATCTATCTTATGATGGAAATTACTTTTATGTGGTACTTGCTTATCTGTGCGTTTATTTGCTAACTACCATGTTGGTATATTTGATTTATCGCTATATGCCTTTTGTAACGGGATTTGGGCGTCGCGTTTGTAATTGACGCCAAATGAAGTGGCGTGTTTTAAGCGTGTAAACACTTTTGCGATTTTGTCTGCACTCTGCACTTTTTAGACGAACCATATTGATAATCAAGCAAATATGTAGTGTATACACGCCTGATTTTTATCTACACTTCATGTGCACATTGTCTGCACTGCCTTACTCGCATATATAAACGTTGCACTTGTCGTGCCAGTTAGGAATGACAGCATAGGGAGAGCGTAAAAACTGTAGGAGTAATTGAAAATCCGCTCTCCCTATGCTCAACAGGTCCTCTTCTTATGCCGTTAGAACACCTCGCGGTACACAGAAAGTGCAGATGACAGTGTATACTAATTTCAGACTTGTCTGCACGCTTTTATTCGTTGATTATCAATTTATTACAAAGCAAAAGTGCAGAGTGTAGACAAAACTAAAGAAATAGTTTTACCATACTTCAAGAGGGTTTTTGCGTGTGTGATATTAAGATTAGTGCGAGATAGCGTTATATCTCTATATTGTAAGCCTGGCACTTGGTTCGGTCTGACGTTGCGTGTATTGGGCAAGTCCGGTTACGCCTATTATCTGAGTATGACTTCAAATAGTGGTTTCCTTGAAGATGAAGTGCGTGCTGTATTGTTTGCTGATGACATTTTGTCATGAATTAGGTGTTATATAACATAAAGCGAAGCTTTTCTATGCCTTTGTTGCGGTTGTCATCGTATTTTATCTGTACATTTGTAAAAACAAGGGCCGTGTATAGCCCACAAATCTTAATCCTTAAAACATAAAGTCATGAAAACAGAAAACGTAATGCAATTGCTCACGAAGAAATATCCAGACCAATTAGAGTATTTGCAAGCAGTGCAAGAAGTTTTGCGCTCAATCGAGCATGTTTATAATCAGCACCCAGAATTTGAGCGTGTTAAACTGATAGAACGCCTGGTAGAACCCGATAGAATAATAACTTTTAGAGTTCCATGGGTTGACGATGAAGGCGAAGTACATGTGAATATTGGGCATCGTGTGCAATTTAATAATGCAATAGGCCCATATAAGGGGGGAATTCGGTTTCACCCCTCGGTAAATCTGAGTATTCTGAAATTTCTTGGTTTTGAACAAACCTTCAAAAATGCACTTACCACACTGCCAATGGGCGGAGCCAAGGGTGGGGCAGACTTCTCACCCCGCGGTATGAGTGATGCCGAAATTATGCGATTTTGCCAGGCTTATATGTTGGGGCTGTGGCATAATATAGGGGCAGAACAAGATGTGCCTGCGGGTGATATAGGTGTTGGTGCTCGTGAGGTGGGCTACATGTATGGCATGTATAAAAGGTTGTGCCTTCAGCATACTGGTGCATTTACCGGAAAGGGAATAGAATTTGGGGGCTCTTTGTTACGTCCCGAAGCAACTGGCTATGGAGCAATGTACTTTGTGCGTCAAATGTTGGCGGATTTGGGAGAAGATATTGCTGGTAAAAGAATCGCCATATCGGGCTTTGGTAATGTAGCTTGGGGGGTGGCAAAGAAGGCAGTAGAGATGGGTGCGAGTGTAGTAACACTTAGTGGTCCGGACGGGTATGTGTATGATCCACATGGTGTGGTGGGTGATAAAATCGCCTACATGCTGGAACTACGTTCGTCGGGCAATGATATAATTGCACCCTATGCCGAAAAATATCCAGAGGCAACCTTTTACGAGGGACGCAAACCCTGGGAACAAGAGGTTGACATCGTGATGACATGTGCCACACAGAATGAATTAAACGAACGCGATGCTGAAATGATTTGCCTTAACGGTGCAAAAATGGTGGCCGAGGTGAGCAATATGGGTTGTACAAGTCAGGCTGTTGATTATTTTACAGCCCACGGAATGCCTTTTGCGCCAGGCAAGGCTGTAAATGCTGGGGGCGTAGCAACTTCTGGACTCGAAATGACTCAAAATGCCATGCATCTGTCATGGTCGGCTGATGAGGTTGACACGCGGTTGCAACACATCATGCATGCGATACACCAACAGTGTATAAAGTATGGCAAGGAACCAGATGGACACACTAATTATGTGAAAGGGGCCAATATTGCTGGCTTTATGAAGGTGGCATACGCCATGATGGCTCAAGGCATAGTGTAAATAGTTGCTTCATAATGTCCTTTACGTGATACATTATTATATGTGCTTAAAAGTATATTGCATTGCTAAAAAGTCCTATTAGTGTTGAGTAAATTAACACTAATGCACTCATTTTTCAATGTCAAGTTGCAAAAATATCGTGTAATACTTGTCTGTGTAAAAACATACTATTATATTTGCGTCAGTTATGGAGACGTTGCATGGAATGTGATGTACCATTAAAGAACATACAATTTACAAATGGATAATCAATTGTAAAACACCATGAATAACATTAAAAGAGTCTACACTTTTGGTAATGGCAAGGCCGAGGGCCGCGCTGACATGCGTAACGAATTGGGAGGTAAGGGGGCAAACCTTGCCGAAATGAACTTGATAGGTGTGCCAGTGCCTCCAGGGTTTACAATTACTACAGACGTTTGCAACGAATACTACAAAATAGGTAAGGACCAGGTTGTAGCATTGTTGAAGGAAGATGTTGAAAAGAGCTTGCACCAAACGGAACAACTCATGAATAGCAAGTTCGGTGATGTGGCAAATCCCTTGTTGCTCTCAGTGCGCTCAGGGGCCCGAGCCTCGATGCCTGGCATGATGGACACTATCTTGAACCTGGGTCTGAATGACGAGGTTGTTGAAGGTCTGTCAAAAAAGACTGGCAATCCCCGCTTTGCTTATGATGCATATCGTCGTTTTGTACAAATGTATGGCGACGTTGTACTGGGTATGAAGCCAGTAAATAAAGATGACGTGGATCCGTTTGAAGCTATTATTGACGATGTAAAGAAGGCCAAGGGCGTTCAGCTTGACAATGAACTTGAGGTAGATGACCTGAAGGAACTTGTAAAGCGTTTCAAGGTTGCCATCGTTGAGCAGACAGGCAAGGAATTCCCAACAGACCCTATGGAGCAACTGTGGGGCGCAATCTGTGCAGTATTTGATTCGTGGATGAACGAACGCGCTATTTTGTATCGCAAAATGGAGGGCATACCTGCAGAATGGGGTACTGCTGTAACAGTAATGGCTATGGTGTTTGGCAACATGGGCAATACATCGGCCACTGGCGTTTGCTTCAGTCGTGATGCTGCAACTGGCGAGGACCTCTTTAATGGGGAATGGCTGGTTAATGCACAAGGCGAAGATGTTGTAGCCGGTATACGTACACCACAGCAAATTACGCTCGAAGGATCACGCCGTTGGGCTGAACTGCAGGGCATAAGCGAAGAAAAGCGTAAGGCCGAATGTCCTTCGATGGAGGAGGCCATGCCTGAGATTTACCACCAGCTTGATGCTATCCAAACAAAGCTTGAAGAGCATTATCACGACATGCAGGACATGGAGTTTACTGTACAGGAAGGTAAACTCTGGTTCCTCCAAACACGTAACGGAAAGCGTACGGGCGCTGCAATGGTTAAAATCGCCATGGACTTGTTGCGTCAGGGTATGATTGACGAAAAAACAGCCATAGAACGTTGCGAACCGCAGAAGTTGGACGAACTTTTACACCCAGTATTCTCAAAGGAGGCACTTGCTAAGGCTAAGGAACTGACTCGTGGTTTGCCTGCAAGCCCTGGTGCTGCGTGCGGACAGATTGTTTTCTTCGCTGATGATGCAGCCAAATGGCACGAAGATGGCCATAAAGTGGTAATGGTTCGTATTGAAACATCGCCAGAGGACCTCGCAGGTATGGCTGTGGCAGAGGGTATCCTTACGGCTCGTGGTGGTATGACATCTCATGCGGCAGTTGTGGCACGTGGCATGGGCAAATGCTGTGTGAGTGGTGCGGGTGCCATCAATGTTGACTACAAGGCTCGTACTGTCGAAATAGATGGCGTTGTGCTCCACGAAGGTGATTATATCTCGTTAAATGGTACAAATGGACGTGTGTATCAGGGAGAGATCAAAACACAAGCTGCCGAACTTTCAGGTGATTTTGCAGCGTTGATGGATCTGTGTGCTAAATATACTCGATTGCAGGTTCGTACCAATGCTGATACGCCGCACGATGCGGAGGTGGCGCGCAAATTTGGTGCTGTAGGTATTGGTCTTTGTCGTACAGAGCACATGTTCTTCGACAACGAGAAAATCGTTGCTATGCGTGAAATGATTTTGGCTGAAGATGTTGAAGGTCGTAAAAAGGCGCTTGCCAAACTTCTGCCATATCAGAAGGAAGATTTTAAGGGCATATTCCGGGCAATGGACGGATATCCTGTAAATGTACGTCTTCTTGACCCACCTCTTCACGAATTTGTGCCGCATGATACCAAGGGACAGGAAGAAATGGCTAAGGCCATGGGCGTGACAGTAGAGTATATCCGACAGCGTGTTGACAGCCTGTGTGAACATAATCCCATGTTGGGACATCGTGGTTGTCGACTTGGTAATACCTATCCCGAAATCACTCAGATGCAGACCAGAGCCATCCTTTCTGCAGCTATTGATCTGAAACGTGAAGGCTTGGATCCTCACCCCGAAATCATGGTTCCCTTGACTGGTATATTGTATGAGTTCGAGGCGCAAGAGAAGGTTATTCGCGATGAAGCCGCCGCTCTGTTCAAGGAGGAGGGTATGGAAATCCCGTTTAAGGTTGGCACAATGATTGAAATTCCGCGTGCTGCTCTTACTGCAGACAAAATAGCTTCACGTGCAGAGTACTTTAGCTTCGGTACGAACGACTTGACTCAGATGACGTTTGGCTATTCACGCGATGATATTGCCAGTTTCTTGCCTGTATATTTAGACAAGAAAATACTGAAGGTTGACCCGTTCCAGGTCCTCGATCAAAATGGTGTAGGACAACTTGTCGAAATGGCAGTCGATAAGGGTCGCATGGTACGTCCGGATCTTAAATGCGGTATCTGTGGCGAGCATGGCGGTGAGCCTTCTTCGGTTAAGTTCTGTCACAAGGTAGGATTGAACTATGTTAGTTGTTCGCCGTTCCGAGTTCCTATAGCTCGCTTGGCAGCGGCCCAGGCTGCAGTAGAAGAATAAACTTTGAATGCCGAAAATTACTAGGCAAGCACTTGAAAATCAGGTGCTTGCCTTTATTCTTTTCAACACGTTCTGCACGTATTATAAAAGCTGTCCATGATGCCTTCGGTTTACAAGTAGTTAAAACATCACTCTGATTTCGCCACCAAATATCTTACGCGTATGTTCCACACTGATTTGTTGTGCAAGTTCCATTTGGGTATTGTATAATTTGTCCATGTAACGATAGATGTGATTAAGGTCTACATCCTCTTCATAGTAGGATTTCAGATATTCAACTGTAGCTAACTTGCTCTTTGGTTGTGACACTCTAGCTATCACGAGGCGGCGCAAAATATCATCGGTATCTGACTAAAACCAATGCTATCATAAACTTGATTAAGTAGCAGTTGGGTGCCGTTAATGAGCACGGAGACCATATTATCTACTACATGCATAGTTTCCTCGAGTTCTTTCCCACAGCGATTATCAAAGTCTAATTGTTGCTGTCCGTCATGGGTCAGAAGCCAATATTGAGTCTTTTGGAATAGTTCTTCAGCTTCTTCGGCTGATTTCGCCACTCCAAACTTCTTCACTTCTGTGAATTTACCATGAACTTTGCATACAACAACGCTGATGGTACCCGAACGATTGATTTTCTTTCGTACAAACATGAGGCAAAACTAAGTATTTTTTGCTTGCGTCACCCAATTTAATTACGTAACTCGTTAATTCTCAACACGCGCTATCTAATTGTGCAAAAAAAGTGATAAAGTTAGGAAATGGATCTATTCGTATAGCTTCTGAATAACTTCCAACAATTCATTTACAGCATCACAAATACGCTTATTAGAACGCTGATACGAATAATGAGTTAACTCTTCTAACTGAATCCATGTTTCATCTCCATCAATAAATGAAGCACCTTCTGTTGCTTTCAATAATTCTTTAGCATATTTTTTGGTCTTACATGAGACATATACAACAAACTTATGATATTGCTTAAAGACTAACCATATAGTGCACTTGGGGTGGTCCTGACGAAGCCAAATTTCATTTCCAAAACAGTCTTTATATTCTTCATACATCAAATCTTGCTTTTCATCATGGAAAACGAAGCCATAGCAGTCGCACAGATTATGTGCCATTCGTGCCCTTTCTGTATCCAAGGCGATTTTTGCATGCTGTTTTCTTGGAACTGCAAACATAATATGGCCAGCATACCAATATACTCTAAATGTGGCTTTTTCTTCTTCTTCCTTAATCGAAATCCAGTCATACATTTTTATATCTGTACGAAGTCTCTTGATAGCCATTTTATAAGCCAACTTGTCATCGTCATTTGCATTTTGCCACGGATCTGTTTCTAGTGCATTGTCTATATAATATTGAAGAGCATCTATGATTTCATCAACTGTTTTTTTGTATAACACTTTGTGCAGCATTTCACGAACTTTATCATCAGAAGCCAGAATGTTCTTCAGATATTTGTTCTTTTCAGCTCTTTCTGTAATATATAATTCGTTGATATCTTCCCATGTATTAAACTGGGAAACAATAGCTCTGATAAGAATATGCTTTTTCTTATATATGTCGCTAATTCCATTTTTATCAAACATGGCCTTAGCACGACTCGCATTATTCTTATATTCTTCAATAGACATTTCTGGCGAATAGAAAAATGTAACCATACCTTTGAAATAGGCGTGATTTTCTACATTGACCCAAACCATCTCCCAATCTGGATTTTCAGCAATACGTCTAGCTTTTTCTACTTCCTCCAAAAGAGCACGATTTTCGCGTTCTGAAGAATTTTCATCCCTCCACTTACTCAAAGCAGCATGAAATGACACCCCTTCTGATTTTTTGTCTGCAATAAAATGAATAACTGCAGAGAACTTTCTTATTAAAGAAGAAACTGGTGTTAAGCTGTCGATGTTAGTGTTCTCTATGACATTCCATACGATTCTCATCCATTTAGCAAAAATATCAGGCTCAAAGTTTGGCATTGCCTCAATAAACTCAATAGCAGTTCCTAAAGCAATCAGTTTTACCTGACTCATTTTAGACGAGGTGTTGCAATAGAAATTGTCTCCAGATAAATCCTCGTTCTTTTCCCACACAGGAAGCATATTACTAAAGATTACTTTACTTTCGGATGAATAGTCATAATGATATATGACGTCCAGAACCTTATCAAGCGTGATGATGTATTCCGGATGTTTTTTCAATAAGTATTCGAAAGACTTGAAGCCAAAGTATTCATTACTTCCAATTTGCTCTTCTGCATTTGTGTAGAAGAACTTAATTATTTTATCTGAACGCATATCTTTATCACTAACTTCTTCTTTACTTGAAATAATGTATTTACAAGCGAAGAATCGAGAAAAGAAGCTCATGTATGCATCATCAAAGTCATCTGCTCCATTTTTCCAAAAAATATCAACCCATTTTGCATCAAGTTTAACCGAGAAATTAAAAGAGAAAGGAACCATTTCCTTTGAGTTCTTTTTGTACAACGGCACCTGCTCTTGATACCCCTGATAATCGTTGCTAGAGACGAAGTTGGTTAAATCAGCCTTGAAATTTTCAAACGGGCTTAATTGCAGACCGCGAGCATTCATCTTAATGTAAAGTTCCTCTGATAAATTGAATACCCCTAGCGATTTCACATAGAATTGCAAATATTGTAATCTTTTGTATAAATTATGTCTATTCGATTCAGTATATCGCTCATGAATAGCGTCAAGCATGGTCAACATAGCCGTGATAGTACTATCTCTATCAAAAGATTTAAAATACCATTTAGCATTTCTGATAACCTCTTTAGGCATCTTTTCCCCAAAGTCTACCTTGTACTGAGCTAATTCTTGGCAAAAAACAGTTGATGTACTTCTAGTTTCATATACGAATTTACTCAAACATTCTCTTACTTGTAAATCTTCAGAGCCGTCCAATTCTGCATTGGCAATATACCAATACAACAAAAATAATGTAGTGAGACGCTGCTGCCCATCAAGCAACTCCATCTTATAATTATCGTTACTTGCTTTGATGATTCCGTAGATAAAATTTAAATCAAAAATTTCATCGTCATCTTTCTGAAGACTGTCAAAAATCTCATCTAGAAATGTATTGCGAACATATGTACATATGCCATCCGTACGTCCTTGTGCATAAGGACGTTGTATCTGCGGTATAACAATATCTGAAACTGTCACTTGAGTTGTCTTGTCATAATCTACCTTCTTTGAAAATAGATCAATAAACGAATATCTATGATTCATATTTTTCTTAATTATTTTCTGGTAAATACTCTGAAAGCATCTTTACGATATATTTCTGATATGCCTCCATGTCTTCCTTTGCCCAAACAGAACGATTCGTTCCTTTCTCATCATAAAATTTAGAGAATATATATTGGGTTGCAACTGGAACAAATACACCTTGCTTAATTCTATCAATAATAATACGACGCTTAGTACAAAAAAGACTATTGCCATATGAACGATTAGTTTCAGAATCTAGCAATGTAAGATTGCCAATGCCATTTTTAATATCTTCATCGACTTCAGTTTCGCCTGCATTCTTTTTCAAAAGATCAATAACCGAATCATAATCCTTATTCTCCATTTTTGACTCAATCGTTGTTTTCTCTTCTTCTGAAAGATAATTTTTTCTATCCTCAAAGGCAGTCGTAATCCATTCTTTTTTCAAATCATCTTTCTTTAATGCATTAGTATGAAATGAGTCGATGTGTTCTATATCCCAATCTTGTGCATTCAACACATCAAATGGAAATTTGTAAACATCTGATTCTGACTCCAGCTTGTCGTTTTGAATATTTAGCAGATGAATATTTAATGTAAGTAATAGTCTGTAAATATTCTTTCTATCTTTGTAGGAAGTCGTAATGTTGCCATCATCGTCTCTCTTAACACCTCTTAGATAGAATCTGATTCTTTCTTTGAGATATAATATAAAGTCAGTCTGAGTAGAATCATCTGGCATTCTATCATAATGCATTATGAGGCGACTGATATCTTCGCCACATTGACTTAGTAAACCGATATAATTGCATGTGGCAGGTGTACAGAACCAATCATCTAAAGTACGGAAAAGGGTCATAACCTCTTTCCATGCTTCTGCTACTTCTTGTTGCAGTTCTTCTCCCTGTTTACCTTCAAACTTGTCATAATAGAATCTAAAGATAGCACCTTTTCTCGTATCTTGAATATCCTTGTCGGCTTTTCTTAATTGATCATTCCATTCTTTTTCATCCAATCCACTCAGAATATGTTTCTTGTAAATTAGAGAGAATAGCAGATCGATACGGTTTGGCATATCTGTACCTTTCTTTTGTAGAAAATACCAGAAATTATTAGCATGAAGAGCATTCTCTATAAATTCCCATTCGATAGCCAAAGTTGATTGTTTAATGAACTTAGAACTCTGCTCAAAGTTTTTGTTTAATAAGAACAAGCCTTTTATAAGTTCAGCATCAGTAAGACGAATCTTACCAGTATTTATCTTTTGAAATTCTTTAATGCTGCTTTTCTCCTTATCCTCAGCCAACTCATACCAAAGAACCTGGACAGAACCAGTCTTGGTATTTCTCATGCCATTAAGAAGACTAAAGAACGAATTTCGAACAGTGTCAAGACTACCTCCTAGATTATATCTCTGGTTGATAATTTTGCCATCGTTCTTAATCCAATTATCTATATATCTAAATGCATTAGCCATATGATAAAAATCAATATTGTCTTTTTGAACATCTTCTGACTTTATCATATCAAGGTTGAGGTTCTCGAGAAATACCGATGAGTCTTCTCTGGTTGCATAAAGAATATGATAAAGTTCTTTACCATCTTCTTCCTCTTTTAGAGTTTCGGCATCCCAACCTTTTTTAGCTACAAGATATTTGTATAAGAGAAATATTGAAGTTAATCTTTGCTGACCGTCAATTATTTCCCATACTCCCTTTTTCTGCAGAACGTCTAGAGAAACGTCTTTGAAAAGTTCCTTCAACTTCTTCTCATCTGTAATTGGACGAGCGATAATCGGCTGAAGGCAATAAAAATCGTAATCATCTTTGGTATCATTTGCAAAACAAAGAAGATCTCTAAGCAAATCATCAACTTGCTTATCTGTCCAGCGGTAACCGCGCTGGTAGGATGGTATGTAAAAATATCTACCATCGAGTAATTCTCCTATAGCATATTGTTCAATAGAATTGTCCATGTTTCTTATTTAATTCTCAATGCTAATGCAAAAATAAATATTATTAAAAATAGCACTTACAAAACAAATAAATTGATGTTTTCTTCATGTGTATGGTACTTCATCTGCCTATACAACTAAACAGGAAGTAACCATCCGAAACCAAGCACCTTGCACTCCAACTAAAACACAGTGACCTTTGCATCCCAAAAACTGATTATATTGTTATTCTTCGCTGAACAAAGTCCATGTCAAACAATTTAGACCACCGCCACTGTTAGTGTTCACATCGGGATTCTCTAGAATTTGAGTCATATCACAATCGATAAGCTCTACATCATAAGAAACTCCAAAGGCTTGCTGAATCTGTTGTACAGCTGCTTTGTCGAGTTCATCCCAATCTAATTTTGGAACAATAATATGTTTTCCAACTTGTAGAAAATTAATGTATCCCCAACTTTTCGATTTCAAGAGGCTCCACATCTTGGTACCTTTGATTCCTTCAATATCTCCAAAGTGCAGACGTTCAATATCAAAGTATTCTTTCAGTGGCTCACTCAGACGTTCTTCATCGTCCAAATCACAGTAATTTGTAATCAGAACTTTTCCTTCGGTGATATATCTAACCATTCCATCGGCATGTCCAATCGGATTTTCATCTTTTCCTTCCCATTCGATCAGAATAAGACGAATCTGATTATCAAAGAATTGGTTCCACCAGTCTGTAAGTTCTTCTTTGGATAGATTGTTCTCATTCAATATTTTGCTACACATGATGACTGTCGGCTTACCAAACTTGTCAATAGCTTTGATTACATTGCCTCCATCAAGAACAAGAGGGATTGTTACAACTTCAAGATTAAATTTGTCTGCCTTTCGAGTATGAACTTTGTGTAGCATCCAGTTGGTGATACAAACTTTTTGGTCGCTAAGATAATCTGGACGATAGGTATAGTTTAGAAAGAGATCTTTTGTCAACTGCACTGGCATATAATCTCTTGACCAGATGTCACGAGTATTATACAGGTCATAGTGCTTCATGGTCTTAACAGACTCTTTCAATGCTGCATACATCTTTACTCTTAACTGAAAGCCCAAACCGCTGCTCTCTGCTGGGAGAAGACTGGAATAACAAATCGTATTGGTCATGTTATCCGTTATGAAGTTATCTTTTGATATTATCATACTCTTAGTTTTTAGACAATTCGATGTTTACTATGACAGTTGTAATTCTTTGTTCACAAAGGAAGGCAATGCAGGACGTACTACATTGCAAATCCATTACTAAAGTTTCCCCTCCCCCAAAAAGGGGGTGAGAAATAAAAGTATTTCAATTTTTCTTCGTAATTTAGTAGGTGACAAACAACTGATTTACAATGGAAAAAGAGAAAACTGTTACAGAAGCAAAAATAAACAATTTAGATGAACTTACCAAGGTCTTATCTTTAAAAAGAAGCTCAAAAGCAACTTCTAGTAGTTAAGCAGACATTTGGCATCGGTAAAATTGTTCAGAATCTCAAGTTTGAGAAGGTTCAAGGTTTTACTATGAGTTCCCTCTTTATCACGCTCGTCATCGTGCGTTTGTGGGGAAAAACGGTTGCCAGTGCCACTTCCAATAATATTCAGAAACATTTGCAATGTATCTAAGAACACATTGTATCGTGCACTTTTGAATGAGCGCTTCAACTGGCGAATGTTCCTTACTCAAATAACCCTTCGATTCCACGCCATCCTTCAAGAGCGTCAAGTGAATACTGATACAAATGAAATTTGTGCTATCCTTGATGATACAACTTTTCAAAAGACTGGTGTTCGAATCGAAGGTGTCAGCAAAGTGTTTGACCACGTCACCCATAGATTCATTCACGGAATGAAATGCCTGACACTTTCCATTTCTGACGGTATAAGCTGTTACCCCATAGACTTCTCCATTCATCGGGAAAAGGGAAAGAATAAGAATTACGGTTTAACCTCAAGACAGTTGAAGGAGCAGTTTCAAAAAAAGCGGAACGCAAAAAATCCAGACTATGCGCGCAAGGCGGAATGTGATGAGAGCAAACTCGAAATGGCCAAGCGCATGCTTAGTCATGCTGTCAAGCATGGTATCTCTTTCAAGTATGTTCTTGCTGATAGTTGGTTTACATGTGAATCGCTCATTCATGCAGTCCGTGAACTATGTGGAGGTGAGTACATTATATCGGATTAGTCAAGATGAATCCAAAGTTGCGTTATCAGATAAGCACATCCAAGCGTCCTAAGCACATCCACGAACTGATTGCAATTCATGAACGCACAGCTTCACACTATTGTAGAAAATACAAGTGTAAATACATTCAGCTTCATGTAAAGATGGGCGAAGACCCCGTATGCATTTTCATCATTAAATACGGACGAAGTACCAATTGGAAAGTATTGCTCACGACAGATACCTCCATGGGGTTCGTCAAAGCATTTGAACTTTATGAAAGACGTTGGGGGATAGAGGTTATATTCAAGGAATGCTGTGGGTATCTTGAACTATGAAAATGTCTGAGTCGAAGCTACAATGCTCAGATTGCAGACACCACCTTGTGCTTCATGATGTATCACATGCTGTCCTTGGCCAAACGCTTTTCTGAATACGAAACCATGGGTAGTCTGTTCCGTTCCGAGCGTGATCAGCTGCAAATGCTAACACTATGGAGCAGAACTTTGGAAGAAGTTAGGCCTCTTTTGGAAGTTTTGTCGCAAGAAGCAGGCATTGATCTATTGGAATGTCTATCAACAGTAGCTGCACAACAAACGGCCGACTTCTCCACAAAGGTATGGGCACATCTCCTATGCGATTCGGATGATTTGGCTATGCCCGATTTGAGCTAAACATTTTTAACACGCGTTAATCGATTCGGAATGCATCGATTTTCAAACTATCGATCAAAAGAAGTCACTACACACTTAGCTAAAATAAAGGGGTGGGAAACTTCAGTTCATAATACCATTATCCGTGTCACGCAGGTTTATCTTCTTTTCTGCTGACTTATGTTTGTTGCCTCGGCTCAGTTGCCAAGATATATTCAACGTAACGAGATTGCCGCTATCCTTAGAATAACCAATAGTGTGCTTATACAGATTGCGGTTGAGCAATACATTCTCGTATGACTTATGATTGCTGTCAAAGGGGTTGGCCCATGACAATGAGAACTGCAGGTCGCGCCACATGTAAGAGGCTTTTAGAACCGAATAAGCACCGCTGAAGCCTTTCGATTCGCCTTCAAAAAATCGGTTGCCGTTATCTATATATCCTTGCAACGTGAAGTGGCCGAGATAAGCCGTGATGCTACCTACATAAAACCACGATGTATAGCAATGTGTATAGTCTTTGCCGAAATTAAAGCATCTGTTCATTCCTCCATAGGCTGCAATCTGAAGTTTTTCGGGCAAGAGCCAATAGCCAGCATACGCCATAGCGTTCAGCACAGAAATTTCCTTTTGATTAATCTGAGTATAAATGAATTTATTGTCGTCAGTTCGCTCATAATGAGCCATGTTGGGTTTGAAACATTGTTTGTAATAACCTTCAACAAAGGTCTGCAGGCGATTGGTATTATATGAAAACTGTAATCGGTGCTCCATATCACGCGAAGGTTTCAAATCTGGATTACCAATAGTCCATTCCATGCTATTGGTGCGAATCATAGCATCACTCGTCATGGCTATACGGGATACCCTGTCCCACATCTGATAGGTATAGCTCAACTGCATATTGTTATTGATGTTGTATGTCAGCGAGGCTTTTGGACGGAATGTCCAGAAGTTATATCTGTGACCATTCTGAGTGTAATGGATATAGCTTGCGCCTGCACCTAATGTGTAACGCAAAGGTCGGAACAGGCCCTTAATTTCTGCAAAGGCATATAGGCGGTTGTTGTTAGTCTTGGTCAAAGCGGAAGCGTCGCCAAGATAGTCGTTCTTTGTGTGTTTATAGCTATAGTTCAAGCCTGTTGAGAGTGTAAAGGGCTTGAGCCTGTTATCATAAATCACCTCAGTAAGAAGAGATGCTGTCTTGCCATCCACATCATATTTATAAGGCGTACCCTCGTCATAATAGCTGCTTGTCTGTGTGGATATATAGGTACCTACGGCATTGGCTGTGATGGATTGGCGTGGGGTGAGCTGACGAAAGAAATAAATATCCAATACAGGCGAAAGGCTCTTGTTCTTTTCTCGGCTTGCAGCCTGATATTGTCGAGAGCCGTCCGTGATGTCCTTAATATTATAGTTGTCTGGCGTGTTGTTGAATGCTCCACTCAAGGATGTTTGAAAGACGGTTGCTGTGGAGTCAGACCAGTTATAGGTTAGTTTTGCGTCATGCGCAATGGATTTACCAAGCGACTCCACATCGTTTCGCTCAATAGTGTAGATACTGCCGTCTGTCAAGGTATATTCTGCCAACTGCTTGCTCTTTGAACCTTTTGTTTTGTATCCACTCACATCATACGAAAGCGATAATTCACTTTTGTCCTTATTCCATTTACCATACACCATACCATCGCCTTGCAACGTCGTAAGTGCCGAGGTAAGGTCCGTACCAATAGTATAACCGCTCTCGCTCCTGCGTATAACTATATCAATCACATAGCCAATGCTTTCGCCATAACGAACGCCGGGGTTGTTTATAAAGTTTATCTTGACAATATCCTTTGGGTTGAGAGCCAACATTTCCTGTTTGCCTACAACAATGCCATTTACTCGAAGTTGAACGCTACCTCTGTTATCAATAGCAGTAATAGTATGGCTGATGTTGTCAATACGAATATTGGCAAGTGTGAGTTTCTCAAGAATGCTGTAACCATTGTTCGAAGTCTGCTTCTGTACATCGGTAGGATAGATTATCATACCGTCGGCCTTGTTCACTACCTTAGAGGCTTTAACCGTTACTTCATCAAGCGTGATTGTCTTGTCCACATTCTGAGCATTAGCGCAGAATGCAGAAGTCATAATAATTGAAATTGTAAATAATCGTTTCATTTTGCACCATGTTTTTATTTTATGGTGCAAATTTATTTTCTCCTTGCAAGAAAGCCAATTATTCAGGCTGACATCTCCCTGACAATTGACCAACAAAAGCCTATCTATCTGATTTTCAGACTATAGCTCTTACCCCGATCCGATTCGATTTTCAGCATGCTATGTGTTTCTATGATAGGTTTTATACGTCTGATTAGCGTATAAAGCGTATCGCTTGCATTAGGTTTCTTAGGCCATAGTCGGTCGCAAATCTCCTGTTTCGATAGCGTATGAGAATCTGTCGTTATGAACATCTCGAGCAAGGAGTGTTGCATAGGAGTAAGACGTATCTCCTCACCCGATATGGTCATGAATTTATCATCATGGAACACAATACCACCGTATGCCAAACCTTGAACTATCAACTCCGGCTTATTCCTTCTTACATACCACAAACTACTTAACAGCCACAGCATCCCGATAAACAAAAGAGAGCTCGAAGCCTTTTGGTCGGACATCATGAAAGTCGTAGCAAAGTTGCAATTTGCCTCTGCCACCAACTTTGTTTCCCAACGTCCACCTCTGCGTACGGTACGCATGGCGATACCTGCCGTATCTTTCAATTCGGCTATAGTGAGGTAGTTGCGATAACAACGTATGGTGTCTGTAGTAACCACATTGTCTGGCATTTTCAGAAGAACTTGCTTCAGTGCCTGATTAACATCCTGGGCTATCATGTATTCTGTTCTGTGATAGCTGTTAATGCCTGTGCACAACGCACAAAGCATAAGAAAGCTGAACACTATGTATGGAAGGATCTTCATAATTCATCCAATATAATACGTGAAATACTTCATTAATGACACAAAGGTACATTTTTCAGCTGAAAACACACATTACTTTGTTGAAACAGTGCGTAATTTACAGAAAAATCATTATTTTTGAAGAAGTAAGTGTAATAAGGAAAATATAGCGTCAAGCCTCAACGAAGCTACTTTGTGGTCAAAAACGGAAGAAAAATTAAAATCATTCTCTTTTATGCAGGTGCACTGCATAGATAGATATAACTTTGCGACAAGAAAAATAATAGAATCCTATATATGAACAAGCAACAGCTGGCAAACAGAATATGGGCATCGGCGAACAATATGCGCAACAAGATTGATGCCAATGAGTATAAGGACTACATTTTGGGACTTATCTTCTACAAGTTCTTGTCCGACACAGAGGTGAAATACTTCATCGAGGACTGCGAATGGGAAGAAGACGAAATGGTGGAACTCGTAGAGAACTACGAGGATATGAATATGAAGAACGCCATCGCGGAGTATCAGGAGCATATCGGCTTCTTCATCGAGTATAAGTATCTGTTCAATACTTGGCTTACAGATACCGAGTTCAGCGTCGCAACGCTCAGCGAGGCACTCAGCAATTTCGAGCGTCTGATGAGTGAAAACTTCGCATCGGTGTATGCTGGCATCTTCAAGACGCTGCGCGAGGGCCTGAGCAAACTGGGTGACAATCCTTCGGCACAGACCAAGGCTTTGAAGGCCATTGATGAGCTTTTCGGACGGAAGAAGGTGAACATCATTGACAAGCACGTTAATTCTGGCAATCTATCAGTGAAGTTCGAGGTGTTCTTGAAGAAGATCTATTACATGATACATGGTGAGGAAATGCGTCCTTCAGGCGACAGTAATAAGGTAACACTAAGCACATGTATCTTTGCTTTCGACTGTCTAAAGCGTCTGCGCTATAGTCCGAGAGAGACTGAGCAGAAGTTGTCTGGCTACTTGAATCTCATACGCAACAATCGCAACACAAGTGAAGGCAACGGAGCACATGCTTCCTATCTCCTGACAAAAGCTCAACTTGATGAGAATATCAAGGCGTTCGCGACTCTATACCTCTATGTGACAGGCATGTGTTATGATGAGCTGAAAGCCAAGTATGACATTTGATATTAACAAGAGCATGGAGAAAATTGCGAGAATATGCTGGAATACCCACGACTGGAAAAGACCTTCGGGAAGTGAAGGCAAGTCGCGTGTAGACAGTTCCTATGAAAAGAGCGTCGGGTTCGGCCATGAAGAATGGCTGCTTGATGACACCAGAGTGATGCCTGACGGCTACCACTATGGATTCTTACAACCCATGAATGTGGCAAGTGGCAAACATGTTGGTGAGGTCTATGACATTCATCTTTTTGCTATCACACCAAATAAGCAGAAGGTGTATATCGCCTGCTTGCATAATGCCATTGGCGTGGAGCCGGATGAAAGCCGTAAGGTATATCAATACTACAGAGAACGTGGCTGGCTGAAGGAGATGAAGGAAGATGTCATCTTTGCCGGTGGTACTGTCACGGGGTTCAAGCCAGAGTGGATGTTCAACGTGAAATTCAAGTTTAGCGAAGCAGAGATTAACTACTCCAACCCTCCCATCATCAAACCCGACACTCTTGGACATCGCTATAACCTGATGGACAAGAAGGGCGAGTTCGAGTTTTTGAAGGATGAAGAAGGTAATATCCAAACACTGGACACCAGTATCATTGTCAGAACCACACACTCTGGAGAGTTACTTATCGACCCCTTACATAAAAAGATGCAGAACGCCATTGCGGAACTGCTGAAAGATGATTATCATCATCTGTATCTGGAAAGAGGCGACACATCTCTTGCTTCTGGGCAACGTGTTGACATAAAGGGCAAGTTCAAAGAGACAGACGAATGGCACTACTTCGAAATCAAGACAAGTTCAGCCAAGCAAAGTATCAGAGAAGCCCTTGGACAGATACTGGAATACTCACATTATGACCACAAGACAACGAGAGCTGCCAGACTCTTTATCATCGGCCCGGAAAAGCCAGATGAAAAGGACATTGCCTATATCCGAAAGTTAAGGGAAATGTACGGTCTGCCAATCTGGTTCAGGTGGTACTCTTTTGAGAATAACAATTTATCAGAATCGATATAACCTCAAAATGAAATACTATATGAAAGAAGTACAATATTCATCTAAAGAAGCTTGCTTACAGGCTATTGCAACTGTGAAAGCGATTGGTATGGAGCCTCTTCCATGGATGCTTTCGCAGTTGGAAGCATTTGAAGCCGCAGAACAGAACAAGGCTGTAGTGAAAGACTCCGATACCCCTATTTGGGACACACTAAAGGCTAATTACCCATACGGTATAATGCCTCAGGAGAAAATAGACTGCGTGGAATCCACTGTTGCCCAACTGCTTGAAGAGGGCGAGCACGCAGAAGAACCCGGACTGCTGCTTGGTAAAATCCAGTGTGGCAAGACAGATACGTTTGAAGACATCATCGGTTTGGCCTTCGATAAGGGTGTTGACATCGCTATCGTTATCACAAAGGGGACGAAGGCATTGGTTAACCAGACCATTATGCGAATGAAGAAGGATTACAAATGGTTCAAAGCCTCTGATAGCCTTGATCAACGCTCGACCATCAACATCTATGACATCATGGATATAGGCAGAGATGGTTTGAAACAGGCTAAGGTGGAGAGCGGCAAGACGGTGATTGTCTGCAAGAAGCAGGCTAGGAATATGGAACGCCTGATAGAATTGTTTGAGCATAAGTCACCTTTCTTGAAGAAAAAGAAGGTGCTTGTGGTAGATGATGAGGCCGATTTCGCCAGCCGCAACTATCAGAACGTTAAACTAGAAGCTAAAACAGATGAGAATGGCGCGCCAGTATCCCAGACATCGGAAGTGACCATGGCAAAGATTAGTCAGCAGATTGATGACTTTCGCAAGATTCCTGGACTCTGCCGTTACCTCCAGGTTACAGCTACGCCTTATTGCTTGTACCTACAGCCACAGGGCGAATTGAACTTGAACGGCAATATAGTAAAACCCTTCAAGCCACGCTTTACGAGTTTGGTACCCACCCATGAATATTATATAGGTGGTCAGCAATACTTTGTAGAGTCTGCCAATGCAAACTCTATGTATAGTCACCTCTATCACCAGCTTGACCAAAAGTGCATCGATGTACTCGGTCACGAGGACAAACGCTATCTGAATAGTGCCGTGTCGTCTGGAAACATCTATGGGCTGACCTATACTTTGGTGGCTTATTTCATGGCGACAGCTATACGCCGCATTCAGGTGCGCAACACGGATAACAAGGATTACAAGACAAGTGCAATCATCCATGTGGAGATAGACAAGAAGAACCATGACTGGCAGAAGCGTGTAGTAGAAAGGCTCATTGACTCCATTAAGTCGGCTATCGTGGACGAAGACCATTCCGACCAACGTATATGGGTAGCAATGGAAAGTTGTTATCAGGATTTCGTCAAGTCAAATGAGAAAGGAAGAAACGAGGAACTTATCGGTGTGGAAGTGCCCTCGCAGGAGGACGTGCTTGATGAAATACGAAACATTTTCTCTCCTAAATTCAAAAACTACCATGTACAGATGGTAAATTCTGATGAAGAAGTGGATAAATTGCTTGACGAAGAAACTGGCGAGCTGAGTCTTGACTGTGCGGCAAACATCTTCATAGGAGGTAATATCCTTGATCGAGGTGTGACCATCAAGAACATGTTGTGTTTCTTCTATGGTCGTGATCCCAAGAACTTCCAGCAAGATACCGTCTTGCAGCACGCCCGTATGTATGGCGCCCGCTCCAAGGAGGACATGGCCGTGATGCGTCTTCACACTACACCTCTAATATACAGAATCCTTGTGCGCATGAACGAACTTGATGAACAACTCCGCAGGTGGTTCATCGAAGGCAAGGACAAGCAGGAAGCGAATGCCGTCTTTGTGGGGTACGACAAGAATATAAAACCTTGTGCGTCAAGTAAGATTAAGATTTCCAATGCTCTGATGTTGAAACCACAGAAACGTGTACTGCCTGTTGGCTTCTGGACTTTGGGTAAGACTGCAACGAAGAAAGTCATGGAGCAGATAAGAAATCTTATCGTCTCTACTCCTGGATATAACCAGCAGGATGCTGATGGCTTCTTTGAGATGGACAAAGAACGCGCAGTCGAAATTATAAAGCTTATTGAGACTACCTATGTATATGATGACAAGTTCTTTAATAAAGAGAGAAAGAATGACATCAAGGAAATGCTTTGTGCCTTAGACTATTGCGCGGACAAGTCTGGAGGGAAAATCTGGGCGTTGCACAGAGAAGACCGTAATATGAACCGGTTGAGAGAAAATGGCGGTTACATTGACGCTCCTGATGATGGTCGAACAGATTTGAGACCAGCCCGTGAAAAAGGTGTTGATGCTCCTGTCATCATGTTTATACAACAGAATGGCGCAATATGCAAGGATGAGAATGGAGAGAATATCGGTTGGAATGGAGCACCGTTCTACTGGCCAGTCCTGCTGACTCAGACCAATATCAATCCCGTTATGTTCGCTCTTGATCAGAAAGCTAAAAGTCAGAGCGCAGTAATAGATAACTCAGATTTTCTTGAAGGATATGATCCGAAGGACATTCTCTCACTCACCTGTAAAGGAAACCTTCAAAAACATTTCGGCGAGGAAGGTTCAGAATATGAGTATGAAGAATGCCCAATTGAAACGAGAGTCTTAAAGCATACCACCGCAGGGAAATATATCCAAAAGGATGAAGCTGGCAATTGGAAGCTTAATCCTAATGTGGAGTTTGACGAGGAGCATAACCACGGTCTCTACTCCATGAACAATAGTAATTTCCCATTTGTAGTTCGTCCATATAAATATATGTGCCTGCGCAATGGCAGAGATGCACGTGCGGACATTATCCTGCTCGAACTCTTTGAGCCTGAAAAGTGGGAAATATATCCTATTCAGAACTTTAATGAAGAAGGTGCTCTTGTGGATAGAGATACCGACACTGTTCTTGTCCATGCAAAGGACACCATCATTGACAAGAATATGAAGAAAACAGAGTTTATGGACGAGACTGTTGCCCAGTGGGAAATAGACTATCCAATCAAGAAAGTTTTGAAGCTAAAAAAGTGTTCCATCAATTGGGATGCTGTCTTCGGAAAAGATGAAGAATGAAAGCAACGATACCATACATAGAAAGAAAGTTTGAGGAGTTTAACCAGCAGATGTTTGCAGGAAAGCTCCCCAAACTTCCTATTGAGTTAAGTGATGCCAAGACATTTTTGGGAGCATGTGTACATAGGAAACGTCGTTTACCGAATGGAGAAATCGAAATGTATGACTTTCGTCTGCGCATCAATACAAGAATAGACTTGCCAAAGCAAGAAGTGGAGGACACTATCATTCATGAAATGATACACTATTTTATAGGTATCAACAAAATGGAAGATACGTCATCTCATGGCCCAGTGTTTCAAGGTATCATGAACACTATTAATGAGAAATATGGTAGGCATCTTACCATATCTCACAAAGGCACTGAAGAACAGAATGAGCAGGCGTATGATACAAAGCAACACTGGCATGTAGTGGCGGTAGTTGACTTGAAAGATGGTAAGACTGGAGTAAAAGTATTGCCCAGAGTGATACCTCGCATACTCAACTTCTACAACACCATCAGTTCCCATAATAATGTCGTAGGAGTCAAGTTGTTCATGAGCAACAACATCTTTTTCAATAGGTTTCCAAACTCTTCCGCACTGACTATAAGGTATGTCGATAAAGAAGAGGTGATGGGGTATTTGAAAGATTCCGACACGATGGAGTGTGACGGGAGCCAGATTGTCTTAAATGGTAAAAAACATAGAACTGAGAGTCGCCAAAAGAAGCCCCAAAAACCTCAGTATCATGTGATTGCAGTGTTGAATCTGACAGAGGGTAAGACAGGTGTAAAAGTTTTGCCCAGAGTTTTGCCTACCATTCTCAAGTATTATAATGAAATTCTCAAACTGCAAGAAGTTCAATCCATAGAACTCTATATGAGTAATAATCCATACTTTGACAAATATCCCAACTCTGGCACCATTACTTATCATTATGATGACAGGCATATAGTAATGGCCCATCTTCAAGATGCTGAACATATGAAATGTGATGGTACGAAGGTAATTCGAGAAAAGAGGAAAAAGCAATAGTTTTTTCCTGACTTCATCACTTTTTTGCGCCATTATATGGCGCATGCTGAAAATCAATGAATTACGTCAAAATATTGGGTGGCTTTGGGTGGCGCAAGCAAAAAATGTATGTACGCAAGAAACATAACAGATCAGGTACCACAAGTGTAGTTGTTGTCAGCAAAGCTAGCGGCAAATACAAGGAGATTAAGTCCTTTGGAGCTTCATCGTCAGAGGAAGATATAGAATCACTATGTAATAAAGCGGCGGCATGGATTCGCTCTTTTGGAGGTCAACAAGAATTAGACTTTAACAACCGTCGCGGAAAGGAAGTAGAGGACACTAAGCGTCTCCTCAACAACATAGATAATATTTTAATCAATGGCACACAACTGCTACTTGGTCAAGTTTACGACAGTATTGGCTTCAACAGCATACCTGATGAGATTCTACGCCATCTTGTGATAGCAAGAGTGTCGCAACCGAAAAGTAAGTTGGCTACGGTTGACTACCTGAAGTCTTACTATGACGAAGACGTTGATCTCAATCACATCTATCGCTACATGGACAAGCTCTACAATACGCAGATGGAACTGGCTCAACAGATTAGTGTAGAGCATACGTGTAAGATATTCGGTGGGAAAATAGGGCTGATGTTTTACGATGTAACGACACTGTACTTTGAAACTGCACAGACAGATGTGCTACGTGAGCCAGGTTTCTCAAAAGACGGCAAGACAGCCGAGTCGCAGGTCATACTCGGCTTGCTAGTTTCCGAAGGCGGCTATCCACTATCATATTCCTTGTTCAACGGCAGTCAATACGAGGACTTTACCATGATACCGATGATAGACGACTTCAAACAGCGCTTCACGCTTGGAGATGATTTTGTGGTCGTTGCCGATTCTGGCTTGATGAACAAGAATAACGTGAAACTACTACAACAAGCCGGATACAAGTACATCTTGGGTGCACGTATAAGAAACGAAAGCAGTGATGTCAAGCAATGGATTCTCTCATTGGACAAAAGGGACAATGTCAGCCATGAACTCAAGCGGCCCAATGGCGAACGCCTTATTGTCAGCTGTTCCGAAAAACGAGCAAAGAAGGATGCCTACAATCGTGCCCGAGGCATCGCACGACTGAGGAAAGCCTATAAGAGCGGACACGTCACCAAGTAGCAGGTAAATCGAAAAGGTTACAACAAGTTCCTTGAAATTAGCAAGGATATTGATGTAAGCATAAGCGAGGAGAAGATTGCCGTGGACTGCAAATGGGATGGATTGAAAGGGTATATCACCAATACCGACCTTGATGCAGAACGTGTAATAGACCAATACCACGGGCTATGGGTTGTAGAACGTGCATTCCGTATCTCAAAAGGGACTTTGGAAATGCGTTCAATGTTCCATTTTACAGAAAGAAGGATAGAAGCACACATTTGTATCTGCTTCATCGCCTATAAAGTATATAAGGAATTAGAGAGACTTATAAAAATCAACAAAATAAGAATGAGTGTTGACCATGTGCTTGATGTTGCCAAAACTATCACGACAATAAAGATACGGATGCCAGAGAATGGGGTGCTCTTCGCAAAAACACTGTTTCTAACCGATAAGCACCGTACTATCATGTCACTTTTCGACCTATCAAAAGACCAATTTTAATTTGGGTGGCGCATTGACGAAGTCAGGAAAAGATATAACGTTTGTGTTAGCCGCTTAGCGCGGAAAACATAAGCAACATAAGTTTTCTCTAAAAAAGGATTATGAGTATCCTAAGTAACACACGAAATCCCAATATTCGTTTTCTATACAGCGCAAATATCCAGTCTCTCCAAAATTGAAGAGACGACACGTATGTAAAAAGGTATTTTTCTCTTCTAGCTCGAAGCTATACGTGGGCATCCACAAGTATCCAAGGCTTTGGCTAATTTACAAGGACGGAGTCGAACTACCAGAAACTTAATAGCCTTGCAATGGAAACTTATTGTTACAGCTTGCACTAAGCAAGCTGAGTACAATCTTTAGCAACAGACTTTTGGGGTTCAAAGTCCTTGTATGAAACATTGAATTTCAGAATGTGCCAAATGCACACAAGTATTTTTCTGGCCACAGCAACCACTACTTTCAACTTGAATTTCTTCCTCACTTGTGTGTGAAATGCGTAAAACTTAGAGAAGTAACAATCTTTCGTTCTTGATGCAGCCCATGCGCATTGAACACTGGCAATTCTGATGAATCTGTTCCCGTGAGTAATCTTGTTCGATTTGATTTTCTTGTTACTTTCGTCATTTCTTGGGTTGAAACCGCACTAAGAGACGAGATGTTTGGCACTCGGGAACGCATTTACGTCTGGACCTATCTCGGCAAGGACTGTCAGGGCGGAACGCTCGCTTACACCCGGGATTGTCTGAAGGTTCTTCATCTGTTCCTCAAACTCCCTGTTGCAGATTTCCCGCATTTTTTCAATGCATTTGTTCTTGTTATCCTCCAATAAGGCTGATTCTGCAACATATTGTGCAAGCATGTCTATTTCAGCTTCGGAAACGACACCTGTAAGTGCTGCCAGTATCGTATCCTCGCCATGCTTGTTTATAATGCGTTTGTGTACGAGCATAAGTAGTTCTTGCGGTGAAGTTACACCTTCAGATATACGCTTGACAACATTTTTGTAACTCTTGCAATCTGTATTGGACACATAGTTACTCAAACGAATATTACAGCGCTGCAATATCGCATCAATCTTGGAATACTTTCTTACTAATTCCGCATTCAACTCGAATATTCGTCTGTCGTACAAGCGGAGTTGTTGGATTAAAGGAGGTGGAATAAAGCTTCCACGAATTAGTTCCTTCATGACGCATTCCGCAATCCATTGAGCATCCTTGACATCACTTTTACGCCCAGGAAGTTGCTTAATAAAGTAAGGATTAACCAACTTGAGTTCAAATGAATCAACAAGTACGCGCCAGATGGGAATCCAATACACACTTGTGCTTTCCATTGCGACTTCGCTGACTTCGTTTTCTGCCATAAAATCGCGCATGGAATCGAGTTGTGGAGTCAAAACGCCGTATACGCGTTCTATTTTCTCCCCGTTTTCTCGCAAAATACAGAGATATACACTATCTTTGTGCACATCAAGCCCTGCTACAGTTTTCATAAGCATTTAATTTAATTAGGCGTTAGAGCCTGTTTTCCCACAAATATACGGGATATTGGCAACATTTGCCAATATAGGAAACTGAAGCGGGCTTGATTTATGTTTTGCTGCGGTCCCTTTTTTATCTCGTGGGCATGTGATTGGAAATTCTCATCTTAATTTACATAAGAAACACAAGGCCGCTGCGCGGCTGACGGCCACGGACTATCGTCCGGGTGGCCTCAAAAGACATAAGGGCTACGCTGTAGCGTTTAATGCTATAGTTTCTTTGTTTATGACGCTCAAAGTCGTAACGGCGTAGCCCTTCTGTTCTTGAGGGCACATGGACGCAAGTCCATGCCCGTATGTCTTGAAGCTCTTTTGTTCTTATGTTCTTATGTTCTCCGCGTTAGCGGCAGATCTCATAACTCACAAACAATGAAACACCACATTTTCCCCTCACGGGCATAGGTTTACAGTTCTCCGCGTTAGCGGCAAATCTCATAACTCACAAACAATGACACACCACAATATCCTAATTTCATCACTTTTTGTGCCATTGAACGGCGCATATTGAAAAACGATGAGTTGCGTCATTGATTGGGTGACACATTGACGAGGTCAGGAAATAAGCCATATTTGTTTTATATAATACGGCCTGCATGGGATGCTTACGAAAAAGGGCTGCTATCCTTGTATGTTTGCTGAAGAATAGTTTACTCAAATTTCGGATTTAGCAAGGGCGGGCTGAAAGCCCAATGGAGCACATAGCCCAGGGCAAGCGAAGCGGCACCCTGGGTATCGCGTG